>ENA-OUPZ01000526-OUPZ01000526.1-human-gut-metagenome-genome-assembly--contig:-NODE-526-length-25464-cov-13.345862_pt1 | contig 25464 bp, 18 predicted proteins | sample MGYA00237941_ERZ548813 | MGnify/ENA primary metagenome ERZ548813 (study PRJEB26490, sample SAMN05194712) | human gut metagenome | biome: terrestrial biome; feature: human-associated habitat; material...
CAGTGTTGACGGATGCGCCGCCGGACTTTGCAGCCAGCAGGCAGCCTGCCAGACCAAACATGCAGGAAGCCAGGATGTAGATGCGGATCTTGGTGGCGTAAACGTTGACACCAGCCACCTCAGCAGCAGCTTCGTTGCCGCCAATGGCGTACATGTACTTGCCGTGACGGGTCTTGTTGTACAGGAACCAGAAGCACACAGCCACGACCAGGGCGATCCAGATCAGCACGGGAACCTTCAGGATGGTGTTGGAGGCCAGAGAGGTAAAGTCCTTGTTCAGGGAGCCGATGGGGGTACCGCCGGTGTAGACCAGGCAGATACCGTAGACGACCTGCTGCATACCCAGGGTAGCGATAAAGGGCTGGACCTTCAGGTAAGAAACGACCAGACCGTTGCACAGACCCACGATGGCGCAGATGGCAATGACCAGAATGAACACCACAGGGGTGGGCAGGCTGGGCATGTTGGGGTAGAACTTACCGGCAGCGCCCTCGGTCTGCGCAAAGATGCAGGCCAGGCAGGCAGCAAAACCAGCCAGACGGCCTGCGGACAGGTCGTTGCCGGTGGTGATCAGACAGCCGGAGATGCCCAGCGCGATGATGTAGCGGATGGACACGTTCTTGAACAGGTTGATCAGGTTTGCAGGTGCAAAAAAGTTCGGATGGATGATGCCGACGAACAGAGAGACGAGCAGCATCAGAACGATAATGGCGTTGTTGCCCAGCCATTTCTTTACGGATTTACCCGTTAATTTCTTGGTAGCTTCCACAATAGACAGCCTCCTTGTTTACTGATTGGCCGCTGCCGTTTCGGGCGCGGTCTCAAACTGGGTAGCCAGCTCCATGATGTTCTCCTGGGTCGCGTCCTTGCCGTCGATGAAGCCGGTGATGCGGCCATCGCACATGACCATGACGCGGTTGGACATGCCAATGATCTCGCTCATTTCAGAGGAGATCATAATGATGCTCTTGCCCTGCTTGGCCAGATCGGCAATGATGCAGTAGATCTCGTACTTTGCACCAACGTCGATGCCGCGGGTGGGCTCGTCCAGGATCAGGACATCGGGGTTATTTGCCAGCCAGCGGGCGATCAGCACCTTCTGCTGGTTGCCGCCGGACAGGCTCTTGATCTGGGTCTTGGGGCTGGGCACCTTGATGGCCATCTTTTCCTTATTGGTCGCCACCAGATCCAAAATCTTCTTGTCATCCAGCATGATGGGGCCCTTGCGCAGAGCGTCCAGCGATGCAATGGAGATGTTATCGGCCACGCTCAGCACACCCATGATGCCGGTTGCGCGGCGGTCCTCGGTCAGCAGAGCCACGCTCTTCCGGATGGCATCGCGGGGCTGCTTGATGTTGACCTCTTCGCCCTTGATCCACACCCTGCCGGAGGTGTGTGCACGCAGACCAAAGATGCCTTCCATCAGCTCGGTACGCTGTGCACCCACCAGACCGGCCACGCCCAGGATCTCGCCCTTTTTCAGCTCAAAGCTGCAATGGCGGAAGGAGCGCGGATGGATGGAGGTGAAATCCTCCACCTTCATCATCACTTCCTCGGAGGGGTGGTTCTCCAGCGGCGGGAACAGGTTGGACAGCTCACGGCCGACCATCTTGGCGATGATCTGCTCCTTGGTCATCTCGGCCACATTCCACTTGCCGATGTAATGGCCGTCACGCATGATGGTCACTTCGTCAGCAATGACCTTGATCTCATCCATCTTGTGGCTGATGTAGACCAGTGCAACGCCCTGCTCCTTCAGCTCACGCATGATGCGGAACAGCGATTCCACTTCGTTGGCGGTCAGGGAGGAGGTGGGCTCGTCCAGGATCAGCACCTTGCAGTTTGCGGAAACAGCCTTTGCAATTTCCACCATCTGCATCTGGGCAATGCTCAGGCTGCCCAGCTTTGCGTGGGAATTGATCTGCAGCTTCAGCTTCTTCAGCAGTGCATCGGTATCCTTGTACATTTTAGCATGGTCCACTGTGGTCACCGGGCCATACTTCTTGGTGGGGTAGCGGCCCAGCCAGATATTCTCAGCCACGGTACGGGCCGGGATGGGCTGCAGCTCCTGATGCACCATGGCAATGCCGCGGTCCAGTGCATCCAACGGGTTCGCAACAACGACCTTTTCTCCCTCGTATTCGATCTCGCCCTCGTCCATCTTGTAAATGCCGAACATGCACTTCATCAGGGTGGACTTACCGGCACCGTTTTCGCCCATCAGGGCCATAACTTTACCGGGGCGGAGCTCCAACTGCGCGTGGTCCAGCGCTTTTACGCCGGGGAAGGTCTTGACCACGCCTTTCATTACCAGACGGTATTCTGACATTCCGCAGAGCCTCCTTATCTTGCAATTTGCAGGCCACGCGGTGCGTCCTTTCTAAAAGAAGGCGCGTGCGCCCGAGAGAAATCTCGCACGCACGCGCTTTTAAGCTTTTACCAAGCCATAGGACTCACTGCGTACCTTGCAAACGTGAGTTTTGTGCTACAGGAATTAGAGGTACTGTGCTGCGTTCTCGGTAGTGACCTTGACGTAGTCGACCCAGTAGTACTCCTCAACGTCCTTGCCCTCAACAAACAGCTGAGTAGCCTCGGCAGCAGCGGTAGCCTGGCCCACGTCGTCGTTCAGAACGGTACCGGTCATCTTGCCGTCAACAACGTTCTGGACAGCCTCTTTCAGTGCGTCAACACCGACCAGGTAGATGTCCTTGCCAACGGTACGGCCAGCCTGCTCGATGGACTGCAGAGCGCCCAGAGCCATTGCGTCGTTGTTGCAGAACACAACTTCGATCTTCTCGCCGTACTGTGCCAGAGCGTTTGCAACGTCCTGCTGTGCGGTGGTCTGATCCCAGTTGTCCAGGTACTCGTACAGGCACTCCACTTCCTTGTTGGCATCGGTCAGAGCCTTGATGGAGTACTCGGTGCGGTACTGAGCATCGATGTTCTCGGGGTCGCCCTTGCACATGATGTAGGTGATCTTGCCGTCGCCGTTGATATCGCCCTGGGTCTCGGTCTCCAGGATCAGCTCGCCCTGGTAAGTACCGGACTGACGTGCGTCAGCGCCAACGTAGCAGCACTTGCCTGCGTAGGAATCCAGAACAGCCTTTTCGGGCTCACGGTTGATGAAGACGATGGGAGTGCCGGAGGGAGAAATGGTATCAACGATGGTCTGTGCAGAGGTGGTCTGAACAGGGTTGATGATCAGAACGTCAACGCCCTGCTGCAGGAAGGTGTTGATCTGCTCGGTCTGGGTGTTCTGGTCGTTCTTGCCGTCAACGATGGTCACGGCGTAGCCCTTATCCTTCAGGTACTCTTCCAGGTCGGTGCGGTACAGGGTCATAAAGTTATCAGCGAACTGATAGATGCAGACACCGACATTTGCGCTGCCGGTTGCAGCCTCAGAAGCAGCTGCAGAGGAAGCAGCGACAGAGGAAGCAGCAGTGGAGCTGGAGGAGCCGCCGCAGGCGGTCAGAACGCCAGCAGCACCCACAACAGCAGAAGCCTTCATAAAGTCACGACGGGAAATCATTTTCATAATCTTATTCTCCTTCATTCGCATATCACAGCATTTCATGGAATATACTTACATGTACGTTCCACGGTTTCTGTTTGTATTATAGCCATCTGAAAAAAAGTTCGCAATGGGACAAGTTCACAAGATTCCGGCCGTTTCTTTGTGCATTCTTCACAGTTGATATTGTTGTGTACAACATTCTTTTTGATATCAAGCACAAAATCGGTCAAAAATGCAACATACATCCAAATTCCATGCCAAAAATCCATAAATCCTTTCAAAATGGTTACAACATCATTCTGTTCATGCAACAAATTTCTCTGTACAGAAAATGCCCGTCTTTTCCCGGAAGTTTTGCACAAAACGTACATTTCCGGGAAAAACCGGGCATTTTTTTCATTTTTCACTTTTCTTTGTGTTCGCGGCGGTAGCGGGTGGGGGTGACTCCCAGCGTCTTTTTGAAGATCTTTGTAAAATAATTCACGTCCAGAATGCCCACCTCCTCGGCCACGGCGGCAATGGTGTGGTTGTTCTGCACCAGCAGCTGGGCCGCGCGGTTGACGCGCTGGGTGTTGATATAATCGATCAGAGTGCTGCCGGTCTCCTGCTTGAACAATGCCGACAGGTACGATGGGCTGATGAAGCACATGGCAGCCAGACTTTTCAGCGTCAGCGGCTCGGCCACGTTCAGGTTGACGTAGTTCATCACCTTCTGCACCGCGGGCGAATACTCCTTCAGCGAGTAGCGGCGGACATAGGCACAGTAATCCCGCGTCATCTGCCACATCATCTCGTTGGGCACCTCGTTGGCTTCCTCAATGATGCGGCTGTACTTGCTGGAAATGGCATCGATATAATAGGGATGCACCTTGCTGGGCTCAATGGCCTTGCGCAGCAGGGTGTTCAGCACGATCATCTTGTTCTTTTGCTGGTAGAGCGTCCCCTCGAACCGGCCGCCGTAGGTAAAGCGGGAGTGCTGGTGCATGGCCTCGATGGCGGCTTCCTCATCGCCCCGGGCCACCGCGTCCAGAATGCGGTTCTCTGATTCGTACCGCTGCTCCAGCATGGTGACCGGGATCTCCTTCTGGAACTCCGGCTCGTGGAAATAGCGGGTATCCGGGTGGAACTGGAAGGGCAGGAATTCCTTCAGCTCCTGCACCGGGACAGTGCAGCCGAACATCGTATCCACCACAACCCGCAAGGCTCCATAGAAATCGCTGGCCTCCAGGATCTTCACGCCGTTGTAGTACTCCTGCACAGCGGCCTCTCCGGCTTCCCCCAGATAGCGCCTGACCCATTTGCGGGCGCTCGGGGTGCGGGGGCCCACCGTCCAGGGTCCAATGAGAAAGACCGTGTTTTTTTCATCAGGGATGCGGAACAGAGCAAAGTGCAGCTCAAAGGTACCCTCCACCAGCAGCAGGGTATTTTCAGGGGTGCTGTCCAGCAGCAGCTGGCCGAACTCCTGCCAGTCGAACTGGGGGTCCAGCGATCGCCGCAGGCCGTAGTCAAACTCTTCCAACCCCTCAAAGGGCGGGGTGACCCGCCGGGTCGGGATATTCTGCACCGCTGCCAGCTTTGTAAGGATCTGCAAGGGATCCACCCGCATCGTACACCGCTCCTTTTTCCTGTTGTTCCGCTCGTGCCATTGTATCATTCTTGATATATTAGTATACATCAATTTTGAAGCAGAAACAAGCCGCCCACAGGAATTTCCCGTGGGCGGCTTGATCCGTTTCCTTACTTATTATGGCGCTGTGCCAGTGCGGCCACGTTCTCCTCCACCTTCTGTTTGGTCAGGGGGTAGATGAAGAACAGGCTCAGGGCCACGGCCACGAAGCCGATGGCGGGGGCAATGCAGGAGATGTTGAAGATGCCCATGGTGACCTCCGGGTCAAAGGCAGTGGCGGCGCTGTAACCGATCATGGTCAGCAGGCCGCCGGTCAGGCCGGAAGAGAACGCCTGACCCAGCTTGCGGGCAAAGGAGTAGACCGCATAGATGGTGCCGTCCTCACGGATGCCGTTGCGGACCTCGGAATCATCGATGACATCGGTGATCATTGCCCAGATGATGGTGTTGAAGAAGCCCAGGCAGATGAAGGCGGCACAGTAGAAGCCGACATAGACCCAGACATTGGCGGGCTTGAGAACAAAGCAGATGACCTCCAGCACCGTGGCCACGATGCAGGATACGGTGGCCAGTTCTTTTTTACCGAACCGGCTGGCCAGCTTGGAGGCAAAGGGTGCACAGACAAGCAGGATCAGCACGCTGCTCAGCAGAGAAGCGGTAGACTGGGCGGCGGCGCTGCCGTAGAAGTTGGGGAACACATAGCCTGCCATGCCCTGCATGGTCAGCATTGCCAGCAGCAGGAAGAGGGCGGCAGCAATGATACCCAGCAGGGCACGGTTGGTGAACACGCTCTTGAGCATCTTGCCAATGTCCATCTTGCTGTTGTTGGCGGGCACGTCCACACGCTCACGCACCAGGTGAAAGCAGAGCAGGTAGCAGAGGATGGCGCAGACAGAGAAAACGCCTGCAATGATGGTCATGCGGCTGCCGGAGAGGACCGTCTGACCATTGACGGTGACGTAAGCCACCATGGGGGTGCCAACGCCGATCACAAGGCCGGCCAGGGTGCTGCCGATGGTACGCCAGGTGGACAGCTCTGCGCGGTCCTTGGGGTCAGCGGAGATGGCAGAGGCCATGGAGCCGTAAGGGATGTTGACGGAGGTGTAGAAGATGGAGCCCCACAGGATATAGGTCACAAAGAGCCATGCCACCTTGAAGCCGTAGGACATCCCCGCCAGACCGGACTGGAAGATGAGGAAGGATGCGATGGCCACAGGGCCGCACATCCGCTTGAGCCAGGGGCGGAACTTGCCGTCCTTGGTGGGCTTGGAGCGGTCCACGATCTGGCCCATGGTCACATCGGTAAAGGCATCCACAAAGCGGGCGATCATCATGATCATGCCCACAACACCGGCGCTCACGCCCATCACGTCGGTATAGAACTTCATCAGGAAGCTGGACGACAGGATAAAAGTAAAATCGTTGGCGAAATCGCCGAACATATAGCCGACCTTGTCCCGCATCCCAAACGGGGTGGTCTTTTGCATTTCATTTGCCATTGTATTCTCCTTCGGTGGTCAATTCAAACGGTACAGTGTCCCTTCTGCTGTATCCAAGTTTGTACTCCAATATTATGACAAACTTTTATCAAAAAATGTTAGAATATTTTTTAGGTGAATTCGTACAATTTTAAGGTATTGTTTTTGTGTATTTTCACAGTTCGTTCACATTCTGTTTTTCCTCTTTTTCCCAGCATTCACTTTTTGTGGCACTCTTTACGGAAGTTTTTAAACCCGGACGGAGATAATAGGTATTCTGCCCAGAGCAGCGCCTGTTTTCCTGAAAAAAGTCTGGATTTATTCAAAAATCTTTCTATCCCTTTTATAAAATTTCTGTCATACTGGGTATAAAGACAATAAACGCCCCTGTGGCACGCAAAATGCCGCCGGGCTGATGAATGTGAGGTCATCCTGATGAACCGCTCCCTGCTGTATCCCCGCGCTACCACCACCCGCCGTCTCATCGGCTTGGACGGGATGTGGCGTTTCAGCTTCGACCCCGAGAGCAAGGGTGTGGAGGCCGGATGGGCGCTGGACCTGCCCTCCTCTCTTTCCATGCCGGTGCCCGCCTCCTTCTGCGACCTGTTCACCGACAAAGCCTCCCGCGAATACTGCGGTGATTTCTGGTACGAGACCAGCTTTTTTGTCCCTGCGGAATGGAGCGGCTGGGACATCGTTCTCCGGTTTGGCTCGGTCACCCACCGGGCCCGGGTCTTCGTCAATGGCGTGGAGGTGGCCCAGCACGAGGGCGGCTTCCTGCCCTTTGATGCCACTGTGACCAACATCGTGCGCTACAACCAGTTCAACAAGCTCAGTGTTCTGGCGAACAACGAGCTCAGCGAGACGATGCTGCCCGCAGGCACCACCCGCACCCTTGCGGATGGCAGAAAGATCGCCGCACCCTACTTTGATTTTTACAACTACGCCGGCATCCACCGGCCCGTCTGGCTGATGGCCCTGCCCAAGGAGCGGGTGCTGGACTATTCCACACGATACCGCCTGACCGAGACCGGGGCTGAGGTCGACTACACCGTGACCACCAACGGCACCCACCCCGTGACCGTGGAGCTTTACGACGGCACCACCCGGGTGGCCGAAAGCTCCGGCACCACCGGCACACTGGTGGTCAAAAACGCCAAGCTGTGGAATATCCACGCCGCCCATCTCTACGATCTGGTCATCCGCATCCACGAGGGCAGCGCGGTGGTGGACGAGTATCTGGACCGGATCGGCATCCGCACCTTTGAGATCCGGCACGGGCGTTTCCTGCTCAACGGCAGCCCGGTCTATCTGCGGGGCTTTGGTCGGCACGAGGATGCCGACATCCGGGGCCGTGGGCTCGACCTGCCCACCGTCAAGCGGGATTTTGAGCTGATGAAGTGGATCGGCGCAAACTGCTTCCGCACCAGCCACTACCCCTACGCTGAGGAGATCTACCAGATGGCCGATGAGGAGGGCTTCCTCATCATTGACGAAGTCCCCGCCGTGGGCTTTATGCAGAGCACGGCCAACTTTCTGGCCGCCAATCAGGGCAACGGCAGGCAGCAGGGCTTTTTTGAGAAGGAGACCACGCCTGCGCTGCTCAAGAACCACAAGGCAGCCCTGACCGATATGATCGACCGGGACAAAAACCACCCCTCGGTCATCGGGTGGAGCCTGCTCAACGAGCCTCAGTGCACCAGCGCGGGCACTGAGGAATACTTCAAGCCCCTGTTCGAGCTGGCCCGCCGCCTCGACCCCCAGAAGCGCCCCCGTACTTATACGGTCCTGATGACCAGCCTGCCCGACACCAGCAAGGGCCAGCGCTTTGCCGATTTCGTCAGCCTGAACCGCTACTACGGCTGGTATGTACTGGGCGGGGCCGGGCTGGCGGATGCCGAAGCTGCCTTCCACCATGAGATGGACGGCTGGGCAAAAGTCCTGCATGGCCGCCCGCTCATCTTCACTGAGTACGGTACCGACAACCTGAGCGGTGCGCACAAGCTCCCCAGTGTGATGTGGAGTGCCGAGTACCAGAATGAATATCTGGAGATGACCCACGCCGTGTTCGACCACTACGATTTCGTGCAGGGTGAGCTGGTGTGGAATTTTGCCGATTTCCAGACCACCGAGGGCATCCTGCGGGTAGACGGCAACAAAAAAGGCATCTTTACCCGCCAGCGCCAGCCCAAGGATGCGGCGTACCTCTTCCGGAAGCGGTGGACAACGCTGCCGGTCGATTTCAAGAAGCGAAAAAAATGATCCCAGAAAACAGCAGCGCCCTGCCGGTTTGCCCCGGCAGGGCGCTGCTTGTCTGATATGCTTTTACTTGATGCAGCTCGAGCACGGGCTGTACCCTGCCGCAATGGCCTCCTCGTAGCTGGAGAAGAGGATCTGGTTCTTCTCCGCAGGGAGATTGGCACAGCTGGGCAGGTGGAACTTTTTGCTGTTCACGTTGCCGATATACCCCTGCTGCGCGGTGGACGCTGCCGCCGGGTCGGTGGGGTTGAGCTCAGCATCGGTGGCCGTTTTCTCGGTGCGGATGGTATAGTTCTGTCCATCGGAACCGATCACAATGGCCCCCAGCAGGTCGGTGCGGTAAACATCCACGCCCGCATCTCGCAGGATGCTCAGGGTCTCCTCGTGGGGGTGGCCGTACTTGTTGTTCACACCGCAGGAGATGATGCCCATCTCGGGCAGGACGGCGTTCAGGAAGATGTAACTCGTACTGGTGCTGGAGCCGTGGTGGCCCACCTGCAGAACATCTGCCTTCAGGTTGGCCCCGCTGTTCACAAGGTCGCGCTCTGCATCCGATTCCATATCGCCGGTGAGCAGAAAGCTGGTGGAGCCGTAGTCCACCCGCAGGACGATGGAGGTATCGTTGGTGTTGTCATACTGCGCCACAGGGCCCAGCATGGTCACAGTGGCACTGCCCAGCGGCCAGACCGTGCCCACGGTGGGCACCTCCACCTGCAGGCCCTGCTGCTGGGTGTACTTGACGAAATCCTGAAAGCACTTGGTGGAGGCTTCCGTCACGGGGCTGTACACATGGTCTGCCGGGAAATAGGCCAGCGCAGCGGACAGGCCGCCCACATGATCCTCGTGGGCGTGGGAGCAGAACACATACTGCAGCTCCTCCACACCGAGATTCTGCAGGTAAGAGACGACATAACTGCCATCGTCCACGTTGCCGCCGTCGTAGAGCATATACTGGCCGTCACATTCCACCAGCACGCTCAGGGCCTGCCCCACATCCAGGAAGTGCATCTCAAAATTGGCGGTCTGGCCGTCTCCGGCAGGCTGGACCGTGCTGACCGTAGGAGTACTGCTGCCCGGCACCACCGCCGAGGCATCACAGGCGGCAAGGCCAAGGGCCAGCGCCGCCGCAAGGGCCAGAGCGGCAATGCGCCGCCAGAGGCTTACTTTTTCTTTTTTGAAGTTTTCCACACTGTATTCTCTTTCTGTTGATCATTCTTCGGCTTACGGGGTGCCGTACCGTTGGGCGCAAAGCGTGCGCCGGGGCTGGGCTGACGACCGCCTGCGGTGCGGGCCGGGGCGGTTCCGCGGCTCTGATTCCTGCCTCCCCTGCCCTTGTTGGGGCGGACAGTATAAGTGCCGTCGTTGTGGATGGTCACCTCGGCAGGCTCGGCCCGGCGGGCAGAGCGCTGGACCGCGCGGCGGCCCTCGGCGGGCACCAGCAGCGGGATCAGGTCCTCCCGGTGGGTCATTTTCAGCGCCTTGATGACCTTTTCGGCATTGCGGGGCTCGTAATACTGGAGCAGGGCGCGCTGGAGCGCTTTTCCCTCCGCAGTCTTTTCCACGAACACAGGCTTGAGGGTGTAGGGGTCAAGGCCGGTGTAGAACATACAGGTGCTCACCGTGCCGGGGGTGGGATAGAAATCCTGCACCTGCTCGGGGCGCATGTGGTTTTTGTAGAGGTACTCGGCCAGATAGACGGCATCGCTCAGGGTGCTGCCCGGATGGCTGGACATCAGGTAGGGCACGAGGTACTGCTTTTTGCCCGCCTTCCTGCTCAGCTCATAGAACTTATCCTTGAACTTGTTGAAGGTCTGGATGGGCGGCTTGCCCATGTAGGCCAGTGTATTGGGGGCGCAGTGCTCCGGGGCCACCTTCAGCTGGCCGGAGACGTGATACTCCACCAGCTCCTTGAAGAAGGTGTCGTCCGGGTCGGCCATCAGGTAATCGAACCGGATGCCGCTGCGGATGAACACCTTTTTCACGCCGGGCAGTTCCCGGACACGGCGCAGGATCTTGAGGTAATCGCTGTGATCCACGATCATGTGGGAGCAGGTGGTAGGGGCCAGGCAGTGCTTGCCGCCATTGCACATGCCCCGCAGCATCTGCTCCCGGCAGGACGGGAACCGGAAGTTGGCGGTGGGGCCGCCGATATCGTGGATGTAGCCCTTGAAATCAGGCTCGTGGGTCATCCGCTCGGCCTCGGCCACAATGCTGTCGGCACTGCGGCTGGTGACCCGGCGGCCCTGATGCAGCTGGATGGCGCAGAAGTTACAGCCGCCGAAGCAGCCGCGGTTCTGGATGATGGAGAACTGCACCTCCCGGATGGCAGGCACGCCGCCCATGCTCTCATAGATGGGGTGGTAGCGGCGGGTGTAGGGCAGCGCATACACCTTGTCCAGCTCCCAGCGCACCAGCGGCTTTGCCGGGATGTTCTGCACAAGGTACTTTTCACTCTGCTTCTGGACAATGATCTGGCCGCTGACCACATCCTGATTGTCCATCTGGATGCGGCAGGCTCTGGCGTAGGCCACCTTATCGGAGGCCACTTTCCGGAAACCGGCGCACTCCACATACTTTTCGGGCAGGTGGTCGAAGTCGGTCAGGTAGCAGGTACCGTCCACATCGGTGATGGACTCCACCGGCTCCCCTGCCGCCAGCCGCCGGGCGATCTCCACGGTCTGGTGCTCGCCCATGCCAAAGCTGATGAGATCGGCTCCGGAGTCCTCCGCAATGCTGGGCAGAACGGTGTCCAGCCAGTAATCGTAGTGGGCAAACCGGCGCAGAGAAGCCTCCAGACCGCCCAGGATCACGGGCAGGTCGGGGTAGGCCTCCTTGGCCAGCCTGGTGTAAACGGTGGCGCTGCGGTCAGGCCGCGCGCCGCCGATGCCGCCGGGAGAGTATTCGTCCTCGGCACGCGGAATTTTTGCCACGGAGTAGTGGCTCACCATGCTGTCCACGTTGCCGCCGCCGATGAAAAAGCCGTACTTCGGCCTGCCGAACCGCTTGAAGTCCTCGCAGTCGGAATAGCGGGGCTGGGCCAGCACGCCGACCTTATAGCCCTCGGACTCCAGCAGGCGGCTGATGATGGCGGTGCCAAAGCTGGGGTGGTCAACGTAGGCATCGCCGCCCACCACCACAAAGTCCAGCTGATCCCACCCCCGGGCTTCCATGTCCGCCCGGCTGATGGGAAGAAATTCGGTGTAGATCGGGGAAGAGTTGTCCATAGTGTTCCTCACTGATTAAACCTCTCTGTCTGCTCCCCTGACAGGGAGCCAAGAGAAGTGTTGCTTGTGTTCTTATTCCTCCGGCTGATTCATCTGCATTTCCAGCCACTGCTGGCGGCTGATGAGAACAGCGCGGGGCTTGGCACCCTCATAGGGGCCGATGATGCCCTTCTGCTCCATCTCATCCATGATGCGGGCGGCGCGGGCATAACCCAGCTTACAGCGGCGCTGCAGCAGGCTGGTGGATGCCTGCCCGGCATCGATGACCACCTCAACGGCCTGCTTGAGCATCGGGTCGCTGCCGGTCTCCTCATCCGCATCTGCAGAGGATGCACCCTTCTTGCCATCCTGAATGGCGTGCTTTTCCATGGCTTCGATCATGGCCTCGTCGTACTGGACGGTGGCGCTCTGCTTGATGAAGTCCAGCACGCGGCTGATCTCCTCATCCCGCACAAAGGTGCCCTGGATACGCACCGGCTTGGGCGCGCCCACAGGCATAAAGAGCATATCGCCCTGGCCCAGCAGCTTCTCGGCACCGGCACCATCCAGAATGGTGCGGCTGTCCACCTGGCTGGACACGGCAAAGGCAATGCGGCTGGGGATGTTGGCCTTGATCAGGCCGGTGATAACATCCACGCTGGGGCGCTGGGTGGCAACGATGAGGTGCATTCCGGCGGCGCGGGCCTTCTGGGCAATCCGGCAGATGGAATCCTCCACGTCCTTGCCCACGACCATCATCAGATCGGCCAGCTCGTCGATGATGATGGCGATATAGGGCATCTTTTCCAGCATGGGGTCGGTGGCCGCCAGCTTGTTGAAGGATTTGATGTCACGGACATTGTTTTCCGCAAACAGGTGGTAGCGGCGCTCCATCTCCTGCACTGCGCTGCTCAGAGCACCCGCTGCCTTTTTCGACTCGGTGATGACAGGCATCAGCAGGTGGGGGATGCCGTTATACTCTGCCAGCTCCACCACCTTGGGGTCAATGAGCATGAGCTTCACGTCCTCGGGGCTGGAGCGGAACAGAATGCTGATGATGATGCTGTTCACACAAACAGATTTACCACTGCCGGTGCTGCCCGCGATGAGCAGATGGGGCATCTTGCACAGGTCGGCCACCTGAGCCACACCGGCAATGTCCTTGCCCAGCGCCACGCCCAAGGGCGAAGTCATCCGCAGGAAGGCCTGGCTTTCAAAGACACTGCGGATAAAAACGGGGGTCTTTTTGTGGTTGGGCACCTCAATGCCCACAGCAGGCTTGCCGGGGATGGGTGCTTCCATGCGGACATCGGCCACGGCAAGGTTCAGAGCGATATCATCGGCCAGCGAGGTGATGCGGCTGATCTTCACGCCCGCCATGGGCTGGACCTCGTACCGGGTAACGGAGGGGCCCCGCGAGATATCCAGCACCCGGGTGCGCACGCCGAAGCTTTCCAGCGTGTCCACCAGCTTCTGGGCGTTGGCCTTCAGCTCGTCCTGGGCACCGGGGTCACCCTCCTCAGCAGATTTTTCAAACAGCTCGATGCTGGGATACTGATACTGGAAGGTCTCCACCACCTCCGGCTCCTCGGCCGGGGCGGTGGCGGCAGCCTGCTCGCCTGCGGCTGGTTTTTCCATGGCAGCCGCCACCAGCGTGTTCAGGTCTTTTTCCTCCACCGGTTCGCTGGTAATGCTGATCCAGCCGTCCTCGTCCGGTTCACTGCGCATGGCCACCGCGTTTTCCGCGCTGACCCGCACCGGCACCACCGGCTCATCCGTAGTGGGCAGGGTGGGGGTCCGGAACACCGGCATCTCAGGCTGCACGGGCTCTGCCGGTGCAGCCGCAGGGGCTTCCGGGGCCGCAGGCGGCACGGTGGGGTTCACCACCGGGGCCGGAGCAGGCGATCCGGCGGGCGCGAAGAAATCCTCGGCGGCAGTCTCCACGGCATCCGGCACCACCGGTTTGACGATGGCCCGGGGCGGGGCCTTTTGGAGCGGGTCCTGCCCAAAGGTGCCGCCCGGCCCGATGATGATGGGCTCAATGGGCTCGCTGCCGCCCTCAGAAACAGAGGTATCCGGCCCAAGGTCGATATCAAACGCCGCGCGGGGATGGTTGGAGGTCACCTTGACCGGCTCAAAGGCTGGGGCAGGCTGGGCGGGAGCCGGTTCCGGCTCCACCGGCGCAGGCGGCTCGTAGCCCAGAGAATCGTCCACGGGAGCAGGTTCCGCTTCGCCTTCCATCTCCTTGGTCACCTTGTGGCCCCAGCTGAACACGCCGGACAGCCACCCGGGCACCGGAATGCCGCCGGGCACGTCTTCCTCATCGGAACTGTCATCGTAATCGTCCGCAGGTTCCTCGGCGCAGTACTCTTCTTCCGCCTGCCGGGCCGCAAGGCGCTCAGCACGGCGGGCGGCGTTCTGCTCATAGACCGCCACGCCTTTTTCATGCACACCGCCGCCCACATTGCAGAGCCACTGCCAGCACTCGGCAGGGGTGATATCAAAGATATACAGGCTGGCGCACAGGGCCAGCACCGCCATGACCAGATTGGCCGCAGGCCGCCCGCAGAGCAGGAGCAGGTTGCCGCCCAGCAGAGTGCCCAGCACGCCGCCGCCCAGCCAGGCGTTTGCGCCGTTCTGGTAGCAGGCAGCGATCATCTGGGCAGCGGTCAGGTCGGCGGGGATATCCGAAAACACGATGACCGTGCCGCTGGCAAAGATCAGCCCCAGCAGCAGCTTGAACACCTGCATCAGCAGGTCCTGCCCCCGGGTGTAGAGGATGGCCAGATAGCACACCGCCGCGCCCAGCACAAAGCTGCCGCAGCCGAACAGCCCGAATAAAATCTGATGGGCACTCTTCCAGACGGAGTCTCCCTCCACGAACGCCAGCACGATGAGCAGCAGCCCCACAAACAGGGTGCCCAGCCCCGCCGGCATCCGCTCCTCGGCCCGGCTTTTTCTGCGTGCAGACGCGCGCTTTGCAGTTGTTTTTCGCTTTCGTTTTGCCATTTTCTGTTCTGACCCCTGTCCTTTGTTCCCATAGTATTCGATTCTTTCATTATACCACGGGTTGGGTCAAGTGGCAATTACAGAATGCAGACCGGTTTGACCCTTGAATGCCGCGTGCGGCATCCATTCCGCACAGATAAGGCAGCAAGCAAAAATGCAGAAAAGCTGCACGCTGTTTTTATCTGCTATGAACTCTGCCAGAAATCTCGTCAGGCTGTTGCGGATATAGAAAATGCAATGAAGATCATCATAGCAGAACAGGCATCCTGCCCGATACCGCCAAACGGTAATGCAGGATGCCTGTTCTGCTTTCTGTTTCCCGGAATTCCCGCGTATTGAACGGCGCTTTTTAATGCTGGATCTGTCCGCCTGCCCGGGTCGCTTTTTTCATCCGTAAATCTGTGAAGGGTGCCAATGCTTCGATCAGTGCGTGATCGTGATTCTGCACCAGACGGCTTTGGGGGCCGAAAAGCATGGTCTGTTCCACATCCTCCGTACTGGCAGCCCAGCCCGGCGCACCGGTACGGGCAAACTGCATCACAGCGCCAAAAATTTCCGTTTCCAGCTGCTTTGCTCCCTCAAAGGCACACACCGGCACAAGCTCTGTATTGTGGAACACAAATGGGATATCCGCACAGTGCCACGGGGTGCTTTTTCCCATCAGAGGGAAGTCCTGATCAAACAGATAACTGTACACCTTTCCACCCGCCATGGCACGCTCCCGGACATATTTGATCGTGGGGGCGCGGAAGCTGGTATCTGCCAGCAGCAGGTCTTCCTCCGGGCGGTGCGGGTAGGCAGTGCGGAACTGCTCCCGCAGGGTCTCTGCGGCAGACAGACCCACTGCTTCCTCCGGGCCGACTCCTTTCAGACCATCAAAGAAACCGTAGAACTCCGAATAAACCGTACCGATCAGCACCGGGATGTCTGCGGTCTCGGGCCGAAACCTACTGCCATTGTGGAGCGGATCTCCAAGATAGAAGCGGTTCGGGTGGGGACTTTGGCCCACGTTCGCGCCTTTTGCTTTCAGAGCCGGGCTGACGTTCCGGTAAGCCTGCGCCAGCTGGTGGTAGGGCACAGTTTCCAGCTGCTGTGCTGTCTGCACACCAAGCTCCTGCATCAGCGCCTGCACACAGTCCCTGCCGCTGCCGACACTGTCGTTCAGCAAGCCTTCCAGCACGCCACTCATTATCATCGCCCTGTGGTACAGGCCATCTGCTGCCGGGGTCTGCAGCAGCGTTGTCACTTTGGCACCGCCGCCGGACTGGCCGAATACCGTCACGCAGCCGGGATCGCCGCCAAACGCTGCAATATTGTCCCGCACCCACTGCAGTGCCAGGATGATATCATCCCCACCCGCATTGCCGGAGTTTGCGTACTCCTCCCCAAAATCGGAGAGATCCAAGTAGCCCAGGATATTCAGCCGGTGGTTCAGTGACACCACCACGCAGTCCCCTTCCCGCGCCATGTTTCCGCCCTCGTAGGCCACCTGCTCAATGGACGAGCCGGCAAAAAATCCGCCGCCATGGAGCCAGACCATCACCGGCCGCTTTTGGGCATCGCAGGCCGGGGTCCAGATGTTCAGGTTCAGGCAGTCCTCATCCTGCACCCAGTAGCGGTGGGGCACACGCAGTTCGCCGCTGGGCTTGTCGATGCTCAGCAGAGGGCAGACACAGCCGTAACTGGAAGCGTCCAGCGGCTCTGCCCAAGGCTGGGGCGGCTGGGGTGCATGGAAGCGCACCGCCCGCCCATACGGGATGCCTTTGAAGCTGCTGATCTCCCGGAAGCGATATCCCCGCACCGGACCATAATTTGTCTGAACCACCGGGAAATCCGGCGCACAGCAAAATGCCTTTTCCATAAATGACCTCCTTCTTTCAAAAAGACAGACCCCCGGTACTGCAAACATGGCACCCGGAGGTCTGTTTTTGTTATCCTAAGTCTTCGCCGTTGGTGGCAATGACCTTCTGATACCAGTAGAAGCTGTCCTTCTTTTCGCGGCTCAGATCACCCGTGCCGTCGTCAAACTTATTGACGTAGATGAAGCCGTAGCGCTTTGCCATCTCACCGGTGGAGGCACTCACCAGATCGATGCAGCCCCAGGGGGTGTAGCCCATCAGATCTACACCGTCCTTTACAGCCTCAGCCATCTGCTCGATGTGTGCCCGCAGGTAGTCGATGCGGTAGCTGTCGTGGATCTTTCCGTCGGCATCCTTCTTGTCGTAAGCGCCCAGGCCGTTTTCCACCACCATCAGGGGAATGCGGTAGCGGTCGTAGATCTCGTTGAGGGTGTAGCGCAGACCAACGGGATCGATCTGCCAGCCCCAGTCAGAGGCTTTCAGGTAAGGATTCTTTTTGCCAGCAATGATGTTGCCGCCCACATCATCGGCATCCTTGTGGGTGGTGATGCAGTTGGACATATAGTAGCTGAAGGTGTAGAAATCGACAGTACCGGCCTTCAGGATGGCAGCATCCTCCGGCTCCTGCCGGATGGTGATGTTATTCTCGGCAAAATAACGCTTCATGTAAGAAGGATACTCGCCGCGGACATGCATATCAGAGCAGAACCAGTTGCTGATCTGCATGGCCTTCTGGTTGACGATCTCGTCGGCCGGGTCGCAGGTCAGTGCGTAGCTGGTGATAAAGCAGATCATGCAGCCCATCTTGAACTGAGGGTAGTTGTCGTGGGCATACCGAACAGCCTCTGCACTGGCCACAAACTGGTGATGCAGCGCCTGAAAACGCTCCTGCTTGTTGTCCGGCACCTTGTCGGTAGGGCCTTCAAAGCCCCGGATGGTGCCTGTTTCCAGGATTGCCCCCATGGGCATGGTGCCGCAGTTGATCTCGTTGAAGGTCAGCCAGTACTTGACCTTATCCTTGTACCGCTCAAAAATGGCCTTGCAGTAATTCATATAGAACTCAATGAGTTCCCGGCTGGCCCAGCCGTTGTACTTTTCCACCAGCGCATAGGGCAGCTCGTAGTGACTGATGGTGACCAACGGCTCGATGCCGTGCTTCTTGCAGCAGTCAAAGACCTTGTCATAGAATTCAAGGCCCTTCTCGTTCGGCTCGGTCTCCATGCCGGTGGGGAAAATGCGGGTCCAGTTGATGGAGGTGCGGAAGGTCTTGAAGCCCATCTCGGCGAAGAGAGCAATGTCCTCCTCGTAGTGGTGGTAGAAGTCGATGGCCTCATGGCTGGGATACAGCCGGTCGGAGCGGACAGCAGTTGTCACCCATTTCGGACTGGTATGAGAGCCATTGGTGCACAGGTCAGGGACACTGGGGCCTTTGCCATCCACGTCCCATGCGCCCTCGAACTGGTTGGCTGCACAGGCACCGCCCCACAGGAAATCATCACGGAAAACGCTCATGGTCTTTCTCCTCTCTGTTTCTTACTGGTTTATTTCAGGCGGGGTTCTGCTCAAAAAACAGCTTCAGGGCACCGATCATGTTGGCATCGTTGCCATAGCGGCAGCGCACCAGCTCCGGCTCCAGCATGGGAAGCACCGGGCAGCGCGCAAACAGGCTGTTCAGCTCGGTCTGAATGGCAGGCAGCAGGGCCTCTGCCGCACTGATGCCGCCGCCAATGGCAACGCGCTCCACATCCAGCACGCTTTGCAGGCTGACGATTCCAATGGCCACCCGCCGGGCAAACACTTTTAAGGCCTGCCGTGCCTCCGGTTCCCCGGCATTGTAAGCCGCAAAGATCTCCTCGCCGGTGGGCAGCGGACCCTGCAGCGACAGTTTCTTCTGCCGGGTATATTCCCGGATCAAACCTGTCGCCGAGGCGGCACCTGCCCACAGGGGCGCATCCGAGAAAGTTTCCACCTTGTCCATCTCAAAGGTTTCTGCCTCCATGGCTGCCATATCGGAAACAAGGCAGCTGACTTCCCCTGCAGCGGCGTGAGCACCCATCAGCACCTTCCCGTTCAGGAGAATGCCGCCGCCGATGCCGGTGCCCAGCACCAACACCAGACCGTTTTCTACCCCGGCCAGTGCGCCCGTCCAGCCCTCGGCAGCGGCGGCACACTTGCCATCGTTGGCAATGGTCACGGGAACCCCGAGAAGCTCCTCCATCTGTGCGGCAAAGGGCTGCTCCCACAGAAAGGAGCTGAGTACTCCGCCCGTGTGAGCAATGCCGTTTCTGGTATCGATGCGGCCCGGCATAGAGATGGCGCAGCCCACGAACTGTCCCTGAAGGGGAGCGGCAAAGCCCTTGATGACCGCCAGAAGGTCATCCATATTCGTCAGCGGTGTCGGAACCTTTCCACCAGAGATTTTCCGGGCCTGTTCATCGGCCAGGCTGTACTTGATGAAGGTTCCGCCGATGTCAATCAAAAGATACTGTTTCATCTTATCTCCTGCTTTCTGTTGGTTGTTTTCAGACTCAGACAAAGCCCAACGCGGCAGCCAGGCTGAGCATCACTGGCAGCGCGATCAGCGACAGCAGGGTGCTCAGACAGACCATCTGCACAGCGTAGGAAGAATCCAGCCCCAGACGCTGGGCATATACCGCGATGTTGCTGCCGATGGGAGCCGCATTCACAATGATGAGCACCGTGCCGATCTGCCGCCATGGGGCTTTGCGAAAAAAGAGCCACAACACCGCCATAGAGAGCAGCAGCACCCCGGCACCTGCCGTAATGCCGACAGCCAGCTCCACAGCTCCCTTTTCCGAATACTCAATACAGAATAATTTTAGCACAACACAGGGCAGCACGCAATATAACAGCAGCGGCAGCAGAGCATCCATCACAGGGCGGTAGCCGTTGGCATACAGGTGCATTCCTGCCTCGGCAGGCATCTGTTGCATAGGGGCAGCACTGTTCGATCATAGAACAGGAGGAACGGGATCGCCAGCAGAACAAAAACAGCGCCCATCACCAGCAAGATCTGATACGGCGCAAAGTACACTCCAAAATGCTGGCAGGGAAACAGATACAATACCGTCAGCGCTTCGACCTGTTTGGTGTGCATCCCGTCAAGAGGACAACGAAATAAATCAACGAAAAATATCTCAAGCTGCCTTCAAATAAAGGTCATGCTTTTCCATCGGTGTCAGAACGCCAAGGTTGCGCTGGAGACGTTTTGTGTTGTAGTAATGAATATAACTGCGAATCGTTTTCACCAGTTCAGCACGGTTCGTGAAACGCCTCCCGTAATAACGCTCTCGCTTCAGAATACCCCAGAACCCTTCCATGGGACCATTGTCAATGCAGCGGCCAACACGGGACATACTTTGTGTCATGCCAGCATGGACCAGCCGCTGGTAGAAGTATCGGTTGGTATACTGAAATCCACGGTCACTGTGAAAGATCGGATGTGCATCAGGATTGCTCTGGACGGCCTTTGCAAAAGTGTCGAACACAAGCTTGTTGTCATTTGTATCCCAAATCACAAAGGAAACGATACGTCTGTCATATAAGTCAAGGATGGCACTCAGATAAACCTTCTTAACTCTAGGACCTTCGTAATACTTGAATTCCGTCACATCTGTCAGCCACTTTTCGTTTGGCTTTTCTGCATGAAATTCTCGGTTCAAAATGTTTTCAGTGTAATGTTGAGGTGTCTTTGCGTGTCTGGTACAGCCTGCCGGATAAAACTTAACGGTAGACTGGATTCCAAGGCTGCGGCAGATCCGCAGAATGCGTTTGTCATTGCTGTGGATATTGTGAAAGCGTTCCAGATCATCGTGAATCCGGCGATACCCTTTATCCGGGCTGTCCATGTGAATCTTTTCAATCAGCAAAGCAAGATGCTTGTTTTCCTGAATCCTCTGGCTGGAATTTCCCGACTTCCATTTGTAATAGGCAGAAGGAGACACCGACAAGCAGCGGCAGGCTTCCCGAACAGAACCAAGATGGTCAGCCGTACAGCTGCGAACAGCTTCATACTGCCGTTCCAGATGAAACTGTCTCAGCGATTCCCCCTTTCCAGTTCTTCCACTTTTTTCGCAGTTCACATTCCAATTTCAGCAGATGATTTTCATGTTCCAGTTCCGCCACACGCTTTTCAAGTTCTTCTTCCTTGGAACGGGGAGTTTGAGAAATTTTCCGCTCTCCACGTCGGTCTTCCAGGCCTGCTATCCCGAATTTACGGTACTTCCGCACCCACTCATAGACCTGCCGATAAGAGAATCCTCTTTCTCTTGCGATTTGTTCATAAGGCTTTCCGGCTTCTGTATATTCTTTTACGGCAGCAAGCCGCTCATCGATCGCAGATTTTCATTTTGTCATAAAGAAACCTCCTGAAATTTTCTTGGAATCTTTATGACCATTATACGACTTTACCCATCGATTGACCAATTCGAGACTGCGAAGATGGTATTTTTCACAGAGCGTTTGGAGGCTGCCTTTCCCATTCAGATAATCCTTTACGACTTTTTTCTTGATTTCCTCGCTATAAGTTCTCTTGGCATTTGAAGATGCAAATGCTGCAGGCCCATCCATTTTGTACAAGCTGATCCATTTTCGCATTACAGAGGAAGAAACACCTGCTCGTCTGGCGGCCTCCCGTCCTCGCATTCGTCCTGCAAGGCATTCTTCAATGAGCCAGATTCTAAACTCTGGATTGATCTCTTTTCGTTTGCTCATTTTAACCCTTTCCCTATTTCAACGTCTCTGTTATAGGGAGCATATCAGTTTGCGCACCACCAGTCGGCTATCCTTTTATTTCACACCTCCTGCTGCTTGCAGGCATCCCCGCGCAGGAGGTCACCGGTCTGACCGAAGCAAAGACCACCAACACCTCCAACGAACTGGCCCGCTCCGGCTGGCGCTGGTACTTCAATGTGGCGCTGATCTTGGTCATCCTGTACATCCTCGTTACCAACCGCCTCAGCCCGGCTGTCACCTTTATGATCGGCTACTGCGTCCTGCTCATCGTCAACTACCCCAGTGTGGATCTGCAGCACAAGATCATCAACAGTCACGCACAGGCCGCATTCCTGATGGTCTCCATCGTCTTTGCCGCAGGCGCATTCACCGGTGTGGTCAAAAATTCCGGTATGCTGGCTGCCATGACCGACGCTCTGGTCTCCATCATCCCCACCAGCATGGGCACCTTCATTGCCCCCATCGTCGGCCTGTTCAGCGTTCCGCTGAGCCTGCTGTTTGATCCGGACTACTACTACTACGGTGTTATGCCGGTCATCGCCAACGCTGTTTCCTCCATGGGAGGCAATGCACTGGCTGTGGCAAAGGCTTCCATCATGGGCCAGATGACGCTGGGCTTCCCGCTCAGTCCCCTGACGGGTGCCACCTTCCTGTTGCTGGGCCTTTCCGGCCAGGACCTGGGCGACCACCAGAAGCACACTCTCCCCTACGCATGGGTTGCATCTGCCATTATGGTCGCTGTGGGCTGCGTAGCCTGTGGGCTGCTGTTCTGAGGTCTCACCAAAAGAAACACCTTCCTCCTTTTTCACCCATTTCTTCATTCTGATTCTGAAACGTCTGCCGGGCGGAGTACCCGCAGCACGCCACGGAATGCGTGCAAACCAGCAGACTTCCACCCGGTGCTCCGGGTGGTGTCGGCTGGTTTTGCCGCTTTTGAAGGATACCACCCTGCCCTTGGGGCAGAAAGGAGTTTTCTCTTATGCCCGAGCCCATCCAGACTCCTGTTCCTGCGGCGGACGAACTGGCCGCACAGGTGCTGCTGCTGGCACAGAGTCGGCTGACTGCCGACCTGCGTTTTTTATCCTCCGCTCTGGAACAGCTGAAGCCGATCCCCGTCCCTGCGCTGGACACCCTGTTTGCCGGGGATGGCCGCTGCTTATACTATTGCCCCGAAACGCTGCTCCGCACATTCCGGGCACAGCAGTCTGTGCCCACACGCGCCCTGCTGCATGTCACCCTGCACTTTTTGTGGAAATTGGCTCTTGTGGAATGTCGCCAAAAACGGTAGAATAGTGTCTGCAAAGGCAGTGTGGCCCCAACGGGCTGCACTGCCTTTTTTCTATTTTCCAAAAACAGGAGAGTAAACATACCATGCAGGAAAAACAGAAAACGACCGCACAGGTCCTTGTGGACTGTCTGGAAGCGGAAGGCGTGGACGTGATGTTCGGCATCCCCGGCGAGGAGACGTTGGATCTGATGTTTGCCATCCGCGACAGCCATATCCGGTTCATCCCGGTGCGTCACGAGCAGGGCGCTGCCTTTATGGCCGATGTCTATGGCCGCCTGACCGGCCGGGCCGGCGTATGCCTTTCCACCCTTGGCCCCGGTGCCACCAACCTTGTCACCGGCGTGGCAGATGCCTATCTGGACGGTGCACCGCTGGTGGCCATTACCGGGCAGGTGGGCACCGACCGGATGCAGTTGACCAGCCATCAGTACCTGGATCTGACCGCCATGTTTGAGCCCATCACAAAGCGCTCCAAGCAGATCATCCGTCCGGACACGGTGGGCGAGATCGTGCGGCTGGCCTTCAAGCACGCCGAAAAGGGCAAACCCGGTGCCACCCACATCGACTTGCCCCAGAACATTGCCAAGATGCCCGCTGATGCCGTGCCGCTGAAGCGTCAGCAGCTGCACGACCTTTACGCCGACCCCACCCACATTGCCGCCGCCGGGCAGCTGATCAGCGAGGCAAAGAACCCGGTGATTCTGGCCGGTGCCGGGGCTGTGCGCGGCCATTCCGCCGCCGCTGTCACCGAGCTGGCAGACCGGCTGCACATTCCGGTGGTGAACACCATGATGGCCAAGGGCATCATCCCCATGGACGACAAATACAGCCTGTGGACCATCGGCATCCCCCAGAAAGACTATGTGAACCAGCTGTTCGACCGGGCCGACCTGGTCATTGCCATCGGCTACGACATCGTGGAATGTGCCCCCGCCAAGTGGGGCGCACGGCCGGATATGACCATCCTCCACATCGACAATGCCCCGGCAGATGTCAACAAGCGGTATCAGCCCGCTGTGGAAGTGGTGGGCGATATCTCAGAGAGCATCTACGAGATCCTGCGCTGCGCCCACCGGGACAGCGAACCGGAATTCGCACTCCGGCTGCGCGAGACCATGGTGGCCGAGCACGCCGCCATGGCAGACGATGACAGCTGCCCCATGAAGCCTGCCCGCATCCTTGCCGATGTGCGCAAGGTCATGGGCCGGGAAGATATCCTTGTGAGCGATGTGGGTGCCCACAAAATGTGGATCGCACGCCACTACGACTGCTACGCCCCCAACACCTGCCTGATCTCCAACGGCTTTGCCAGCATGGGCTTTTCCATTCCGGGTGCCTTTGCGGCCAAGCTGCTGAACCCGGACAAAAAGGTGCTGGCCGTCTGCGGTGACGGCGGTTTTATGATGAACAGTCAGGAGCTGGAGACCGCCGTGCGCGAGAAGGTGCCCTTCGTCACCCTGATCTGGGAGGACTCTAGCTACGGCCTCATCAAATGGAAGGAGCAGGAGCAGTTCGGCGGCGAGCACTGCTACGTAGACTTCACGAACCCCGACTTCAAGCTGCTGGCCGAGGCCATGCACTGCAAGGGCTACCGGGTGGAAAAGGCTTCCGACCTCATCCCCACCCTCGAGGAAGCCTTCCGGCAGACGGTGCCCAGCGTCATTGTGGTGCCGGTGGATTACAGCGAAAACATGAAGCTTTCCGCCCACCTGAAAGAGGTGTATCAGCAGAGCGGCGATTGAGTATTCATCTTAAAATTTCCATGAGCCGCCCAAACGTGATACCGACTTTCCGTCAACGCCGCTGCGCAAACGCAAATTTGCCTATGGCAGGCAGAACAGGCTCATCATGCAGTTGAAGTCAAAAGGGGCTGTTGCACAAGGGTAGAAACCAGTGCAGCAGCCTCTTTGGTCTTTATAAATTATCCATTCTGCTTTTGGATGGAGAAGGAGAAGGTCATGCCCTCCTCCACCGCAAAGCAGGCATCCGCATGGGGCTTTGCGCCCCAGCTGTTGTCGCCGCCAACGCCGCGCTGGAAAGCAGCGCACCGGACGACAGTCTTGTTGTCATCGTGGGGCAACTCATAGAGGTGGCGGGCATTTTCCAGCTCATGGGGCGTGTAGGGCAGGGCCGAGAAGGTCATGCCGCTGCCGCTGGCAAAACCGATGCCCGGGATGCTGCCGGTGACCGCTGCACTGTACACACTGGTGCGGCTGCCGCACTCCTGCGGGTAGACCGGAGTGTTCTGGGCAAAGTCCTGCCGGACGTTGTAGCTCCATGCGCCCATCTTGCCGCCTGTGGTGCGGTCGGCAGTGGTCTCCCGGGGGCCAAGACCCAGATAGGATACCTCCGTCAGTTCCCGGCGCAGCGGGAAGAGCAAGCCGAGCTCCGGTACTTCTGCCCTTTCACCCTGCCACGTCATGGTGATGTCGCAGCGGCCTGCGCCGTCGATGGCAAAATCAATGGGCAGCG
>ENA-OUPZ01000536-OUPZ01000536.1-human-gut-metagenome-genome-assembly--contig:-NODE-536-length-25075-cov-5.151639_pt1 | contig 25075 bp, 19 predicted proteins | sample MGYA00237941_ERZ548813 | MGnify/ENA primary metagenome ERZ548813 (study PRJEB26490, sample SAMN05194712) | human gut metagenome | biome: terrestrial biome; feature: human-associated habitat; material...
CTAGTACGGTCTCGTGGGCTCGGAGATGTGTATAAGAGACAGTATATAATGTTTCTGTCGGATACTTCCGATGTTAAAGGTAAGACGAAAAACAGTGTAAAAGCTGGGCGGTTATGCCACCTCATATATGTTCTATATATATATTCTATCCCAACATTATTAGTCGGGAAAGGAGGTGGTAATGTGAATTTTTATGAACTTTTAATGTACTTAATTACATTAATTGTTTTAATAATTATCACAAAAAAATAACGCCAGCCGACCAAAGCTATGACGTTATTTTATAACTAATACTTTTGGCATAACCGTTTGAAGTCTTGCCTTTTTCTATTATCATTATATATCTATTATCTCAAATTGTCAATATACTTTTACCAACTTAATTCAAACTCATATTTATTTTCGTCAAATACATAGTCTTTAAAATAGTCTTTATATCCTTGACCTTGCACCCACTCAAATGTTGTCTGTGCATTATTAAAATCAACTAGTGGTTTCTCTCGTCTTTCTAATGAAAGATTCACGCCGTTATCAATAAATATACCGGATGTAAAGCTACTGCTGTTAAGTGGCAATACTTTTATCGAAATTTCTTCCAACACCTTTATATCATTAAATTCAAATGTTCCCGGTTCTCCGACATAGTGACTTTTCATTGTTGTAAAATCATAATCTTTGTCTGTGTCCCAATAAGCAATACTTATTGCCCATCTTTGACTTTGTGGCAATAAATCGGGTACAGTTAGCGTTATTGTATCGCCATCATATTTGATTGACTGTAATACCAAATCTTCAAACATCATAGATTTTGAACGACTTAATGTTTTAGTTGAAATATTACCACCATTTGCAACAGCCTCATCATATATTGCTTGAGAAATACTTATGTCTGACAAACTTACTTGATACTGCTCTGGGACATCAGTTCTCAATGGCTCTGTCCAAGTAACCTTTCTTCCGAAATAGTCATATAGCGTTTCATCGGAATTAACTCTCTCTTTTTTATCAATTAATCTTACAAGTACCGATGACGCTTCTGCTCTCGTAAGCAAGCCGTCATCTCTGAAAGTGCCGTCATCATAACCGCTTAAAATACCTTTTGCATAAGCTTGAAGAACATACGGCTTATATTCTTCTTTTATTCTGTTATAATCTTTAAGTTTTGTAATGTAGGTTGAAGTATCGGCTACTGAATCTTCCTTGAGATATTCAGCCGCACGAGTAATAACCTTAGCCATTTCACCACGATTACAAGGAATTCCTACAAGTTTGAACATTGTATCTTGTTCTGTTATTAAGCCCAGTTCAAATGCCTTGTCAAGATACGGAATAGCCCACGAGCTCCACTTACTGTTCCAAGTATTTTTAACTGTCGGTGCATTACTTTCGTTAAGCTCTCCGCATATTAAACAAACAACTGTTTTTATAAATTCTTCTTGTGTAATTTGATTATCAGGTCTGAACGTACCATCTTCATATCCTGAAAACGCATTAAGTTCAGAAATCTTATTTACATAGCTTGCATACCAAGCCGATTGGTTTACATCAGAGTAATCTGCCGCTAATGCAGAACTACAAGATATAAGCGTTACTGCAGATAGAAATGTTGCTAAAATTCTCTTTTTCATAATAAAATCCTCCTTTGTTCTATATCTTTTATTGACTATATTATACCATATTTGTGTTATTTTGTCAAGTTATTTTTTGAGTTTTTATCTTGTTTTTCGACTGATTTTGCTTTCTTTTTCTGACATATTCAATCATCTGTTCTTATGTTGTTTGAACTTAGTTTAAACGGAATATCAAAGCTTTTGGGAAGAATACTTCTAACAGTAACGGGTTGCATTCTTATTCTGCCGGTAATCGAATATTTAGCCGGTGATTTTTGTATATCTGTTTCATCAATGATTATCTGATATTGAAAACTTCCGTCATCGGCATATTTCTCATATTCATCATTCAATTTCATATCTTCGGTCAGATATGTTTTGAATTCTCTCTGTGCTTTCTGCGTATCCATAACAGAGTTATGCTGCACCCAATCCATATCTTGAACAGCCATAGTAACCGATATATTTAAAGCTCGAGATATATCGGTTTCTACACTTTCCTTAATCGTGAATATGTGATAATACTCCATTGTTATAAACAAGGCTATTCCAAAAATGAATATTGCAGTTATAAAACCAATGCCCGAAAAAGCTGGTTTTTTTAAGCTAAATGCGTTTTTCAAAACTCAATCCACCTCGATTATTCTTATTCCTTATTGCCTCTCTTAACTTGTATAGTTCTTTCCAAGCCTTTGTAATAGCCTCTTTTGTTTCTTCAAGATTTACACACTCAAGCTTACCCATATTGCAAAGTATAGCAATTTGATTAACATTTACACCGATGTGTCTAAGTTCAGATGTAAATTCTTTTATTTCTTTACTCGGCAATATATAAACGTGTGAATTTCGTATTGCACGTCTTACAAATTCACTTTTTGTAATCTTTAATAGTGCCGCCTTTTCCTCTATTATCTCGAGGTCCTCCTGTGCTACTCTCATTTTCAAAAATGCCGGATATTTTCCCACTTTAAATCAACTCCTCTTTTATTCAATCATATCTGTTTTTTGGGTTTGGGCTATGCCCAATTTTCACACAATTTTATATTGTGTTTTTGCCTTTGTACATACAAAGGCGTATCTTGCCATACCATTTTTAACTCAAAATTGAGTTAAAAAGCGGTCTGTAAAATAGCAGAAAATAAATAGATAAATTCACCGCTATTTTTGATTATTTAGTAAATTTATTATATTATTTTTAATATCATCAACAGACTTATCGGGATAAAAAGTCTTTATTTCTTGCCATACGTCCATACTTGCCTCAACATCTGAAGCAATTACATCTTGAGAAACAGTCGGCGGATAATATTTTGACAGAAATTTAGGCTTTATTGTAAATGACTTTAGCTTTTGTGTCACTGACTTTCCATATCTCCCCTCAAAAACTTCAACTGCGTTAATTCTGTCAAGTTTATTGGCTTTTGAGAGTTCTCTAAGCTGATGGGCTTTATGTTCGTCAAGATGATAGCTGTATTCATTTATGATTTTAGCAATAAGCTCTTGCTCAAAGGAATATAAGTAAGACATTTCAACTCCGGCACGCACCGAAATTTGTTTATTGTCAATAAATTTTTTTAATTGCGGTAACAGTGTATCAATGCGGATTAGTCTTGCAATAGTATTCTTTGATACCCCATATTTATCTCCAACTATTTCGACCGTTTTTAACTTGTTCCCCACTGGGGTACAAGTTTCTAAATCCGCACCATTACTGAACATTTCAAGATTTTGTTCTATGTTTTTTATCAAATCCGAACGCTTACCTTGTCGCTTGTTTACGGATACATCAAGTGCGTATATATGAGCCTGTTGAGATATTGACATTTCAGAAATGCTACGTTGATTAGTATTACTATCAAGCATTATCATCAATGCGTCATCATCAGTTAAATCGGTTAATACAATGCAAGGCACTGTTTCAAGCCCTATTGCTTTAGCGGCGTTATTACGGTTATGACCTGCTAAAATTTGATATGTATTATCATCAAGCATTCTAATGAGCAATGGTGTAATCATTCCGCAAGCTTTAATACTGTCTGCTAAATCTTCAAATCTTTCACCGCTATAAAGCTCAAAAGGGTGATTTGGAAACGGTTTTAGTAAATCAACAGGCAAATGGACAATCTTGTTATTATCAAAACTGATTGTTGGTATAGCCGCTTGTTTTTCTTTTTCCATTTTTTCAAATTGTTCAATCATTTTTGCATAATCTTTTTTTATTTGCATTGCTTTTAACCTCCTGACTCGTATATATCACTGTTTATCATATTTTGTAATACTATTTCTGAGGTAAGCGGAATATTGTATAATGTGCTTATCCAATATGCTTTTGGATTTTTAATTCTCTGAATTTTACGAGAATATGCAAGCAAGCATATTTCAAGTTTTTGTGCCGTTATTTGCCGAAATTTATTTACAACCGCATTATACTCAATAAAGTCACCCTCAATTTTGTATTTTGGACGATATACAGTCATAACTTCAGCCATAATATTTACCACCTCATCAACAATATCACATTCAGCGTGATTAATGAGATAGTCATAATCAATTTGTGTTTTAATTTCATCTACTGTTTTTGTATATCTATCAATCCATTCTTCTTCAGTTTTGGTATCGCTATTCTGTATATTATAATTATCTTGATTGATAGGATAGATATAATTAATATCAGTATTATTAATATTATTATAATTACATTTCGATTTTCGAAACTCTAGACTTTCGATTTCCGAAAGTCCTGACTTTCGATTTTCGAAAGTCTTGTTTTTCGATTCCCGAAAGTCTTGACTTTCGATTTCCGAAAGTCTTGTTTTTCGATTTTCGAAAGTCTTGACTTTCGATTCTTGAAAGTCTTGACTTTCAATTTCCGAAAGTTTTGTTGAACGTGCAGTATCTTCAAGCTCATAAAACTTTTTAAGATATATTATTGCAGGTTTGCCTTGTCCTTGTTTTACTCTTTCAATAAGTCCGATACCTTTTTCACTATCAAGTTCTGCGAGCATTTTTGTGGCTTTTTCTGTTCCACAACACATCTGCTCCATAATATCATTCGTAGTAAAGAAAATATATGCTCTGTTATCATCATCAAGCCAGCCATTACGAATTGATAAACTCATTCGGTCAAGCATAAGACCGTAAAGTAGCTTAGCACTGTCGGATATTTTTTTGAAGTGAGGCGAAGTTATAAGAATTTTTGGTATTCTGTAAAAAGTAAATTGTTCTGCCTCATTGCCATAAAAATAATCAAATTGCATATTCAACCCTCCTTAAAAAAGTTTGTATTTTCCGGAAATTAAGTAAGACGTGGGACGTCACATTATATCTGAGATATACTCCGTCTTCATTGTGACCGAGCGGCGAATTACCGAAGTATCATTATTACCGATTTTCGAGTTGTGGCAAAGAGTTTCCCGCATTCTTTTTCTTCTTGTACATTATTCGCCAATGCGTGTACAGCAGACGGCTCGTCGAAAATCTTGTTTACTTAATTACCTTTTCTTAAGTTTTTATGTGATGTGTTCGATTATTCAAAAGGACACATTAGAAACGTCTGAAAGACATTTCTAATCTATCATTTTGATATAAAATTTTGTAACAAAAAAGGGAGCAATAGTATCAGATGCACGCTTACATCGTTTACTATTACTCCCTAATTTTAAAAAGTAAAAAAGGATGATCTACAAAAGTAAATCACCCTTTGATGGTGCCGATGACCGGGGTCGAACCGGTACGGGAATTTCTTCCCACGGGATTTTAAGTCCCGGGCGTCTGCCAGTTCCGCCACATCGGCATACTTGTCAACAACATATGGAATTATACCATACTTTTTGACATTAGTCAAGACTTTTGTACGAAAAAAGATTAAAAAAGCAAGTCTGTTTTTATAACAGACTTGCTTGATTTGTCATTTTATTTAGCCTCTGTTGTAGGTTCCGGCGTATCCTTTGGCTGAATAACCATTTTATCAATCTTATCTTGGTTTACCTCTACCTTGATACCCAATTCTTCAGCTTTCTTTTCAAGAGCCTCTTCTTGTTTCTTTGAAGTGACTGCCGACTGAACTGCTGATTTATTGTTTTCCAAATACTCACCGAACTTTGAATCCGATTCGTCTATCGGTAATCTTTTTATGATGTGATAACCGTAATCTGATTTACACAGTGTAATTTCGCCCGGCTCGATTGACTTTGTCGCATCTTCAAATTCAGAAACCATTTCACCGTCTGTAAAGAAGTATCCGTCTTGATTTGATTCCATGCCCGGGTCTTCATTGTATTCCTTTATAAGTGCATCGAAATCTTCACCGTTCTTTGCTCTTTCAAGAATTTCGTTTGCTTTCTTTTCAGCCTCTGCAAGCTTGTCTTCATCAAGATCTGCACCTGTCGTCATATCCTTTGTTGAAATAAGAATATGCTTTGCTCTTAAATAATTATCTACGAAATACTGCTTAACTTCATCATCTGTCGGTTCTGCAACGTCAAGCTGATCCATTATCTTCTGTGAATATGTTGATGCCGAAATAATTGTTTCCATTATATCATCATCAACACCGTACTTTTTAAGCAACTTATCGCCGGCTTTTTTACCGCCCTGTTGAGCCTTAAAATTTGAAATAGTGCTTTTAACTTGTTTAGCCTCATCGTCGGTTAGAGTTATATCCATTGCCTTTGCAACTTCTTTTAGAAGATATTCTTGCTTTAGATTATCAACTGCGGCGTCTACGTCCTCTGTACCCATTCCGTAATTTGCGAAGAAATTAACCGCACCTTCCGTAATATTAGTATCGCCTATTTTCATAACAGTTTGACCGTTTCCCGAACAACCTGCAAGCAGCATTGCACCAATCAATGATACACTTGCTATTTTTCCAAATCTGCCAAAATTCATAATTATATTCCATAGCCTTTCTGCCCACAATTATTATATTCTAACGCTTATCAGCGGGCAGATAAGTCGTTATATTCGTTATATGTTTAACACATACAACACATATTAGTATATTCCTTATTGACGTTTATGTCAATAGATTTAAAAAATTGTTTACAAAAAGACCATAATTTTTTACCAAAAAAGACCATAATTTACTTATGATCTTTTCATGTATCATTCAATTTTATGAAAGCATTAATACAACTTCAAGCACAATCACAATCGCACTTAAAATGCTAAGCACTGTTACACCGAGAACGCATTTCTTTTTAAGTTTTACAAAACTCGATTCAAGTTCTGAAATTGTATTTTTTGTATTAAGTTGTGTATTCTTCAAATCGAACACACTGTCATTAAGTTTTGAAATCGAATTAAATGCTTGTTTAACTTCCGAAACACTTTTCGCTATTTCATCAACCGAATTTTTGATCTCGGAATAATTATCCTTATGTTCTTTCATTCTTTCGTTATCTTGAACATCAATAATATTCAACTTTTCCGAAATATCTTTAATCTTCGATTTCAAGCCGTCAATATCCTCTGACACATTTTGAATTTTGCTTTCAACATCATCAAATCTGTCTGACATTTCAGATACAGAAACAACGCTTTCGCGAATGTTATCAAGCTTATTGTCAATCTTTTCAACCGAATTTTTAACGGTATTCTTAACTTTTTCCTTTATACCGCTTTCGTCAACGGCATTTTTAATATCTTCCTTAATATCCTCTGCCGTTTTTACAACCTTTTCAAAAGAATTATCTTTCTTTTTTTCTTCTTTTTCGTTTTCAGCCTCAGTTGTATTTTCGGCTTCTTTTTTAGCTTTAAATTCATCAACCTTGCTTACAACCGTGTCTTTAAACTTTCTTGCGCCGTTTTCAATGTCACCGGCTTTTTTCTTGAATTTATCGATAACACTTTGAATATTAATCGTTTCGTTCAAATTAATTCTTTGAGTGTTTTCAACAGGCTCTGCGTCGGCATCATTATCTGTTTTTACATCGACATTTTTCAAAAATTCTTCATATTCCTCGTCAGTGCCTGTGTAAAAAGCGTCCTGACCGTCATATGATTCTATGTTCATTCCCTTTTTATCCATCTTGTCACCCTTATTTCCGTGAAATTTCTTAGCTATATCTCTGCCCTTTTCATAGGCATAATCAAAAAACTTATCAAATCTACCGGACATATAATTAATCCTCTTCTGTTTCAGGTTTTTTAGCGTTTATTATAACAACTTCATCATCGTCATAACTGTCTGTATCGTCTGAATTTACGTTGTAAATTCTTTCACCGCACTTTGAGCAGTACACATCATCAGAATGATTATACGCACCGCATTTCGGACACTTTACGTTTTCTTTAAGCTGATAAAGCTGTTCTTTAAGCTCGTTAACTTCCTCCGTCATAGCGTCGATTTTACCGAACTTTTCTTCCATATCGTCAATCACTTCGCCTGTTGATTTATAATTTTCATATACAGACTTACCGATTTCGGTATAGATGTCCTTAATTTTGCTTTTCGTTTCGCTTATTGAAAACTTTAATTTTGTTTGGTTTACTATGTTGTTTGTTTTCTCAATGACTGTTTTTGTCACCTGCACCGCGCTGTCCTTAGCTTTGTTTGCGTGTTCCTTTATTTTATCAAATACTTCTTCCATTTTAAAATCGCTCCTTCCTAATTTATTATATGCCGATTAAATTAATTATTTATATTATAACATAAAATAAGTGCTTTTATATGACATTTTCATTATTTTTTCGTTTCACAACAAATTCTGACATTACGTTATTTTGAGTAAAAAGGAAAAGGGGCTACCTTTCGGTAACCCCCCGTTGATTGATTATGGAATACAGAACTTTATATTCCGCAATCAATTATATACCTATTTCCAATAAATTTCAACAATTAGTTTACACCTTTATAAGCGTCTCTCATAATCTGTTCAATTTCCTTAACAAGCGGCAACTTCGGATTTGCAGTTGTACACTGATCCTCAAAAGCTTTGTTTGCAATGTCAGGAACATTTCTCATATAAGTTTCTTCATCAATTCCGCATTCAGAGAATGACAACGGCTCATTAACTTCTTTCATAAGGTCTATAACCGCATTTATAAGGCTCTGTACGCCCTCCTCTGTTGTTTTTGCAGGAAGTCCCAAGAATGCTGCGATTTCAGCATACTTTTCATCTGCAATGAACTTCTTATACTTAGGGAATGACACAAACTTTGAAGGTGTCGACGCATTATACTTAATTACGTGCGGCAACAATACTGCATTTGCTCTGCCGTGAGGGACGTGATACTCACCGCCGATTTTATGAGCGATTGAGTGATTTAGTCCCAAGAATGCGTTTGTAAATGCCATACCTGCCATACAACTTGCATTGTGCATCTTTTCTCTTGCCTCTGCGTCCTCAGCACCGTTCTTGTATGCTCTCGGAAGATACTTGAATACAAGCTGAATAGCTTTCATTGCAAGACCGTCTGTGTAATCCGACGCCATTACAGATACATACGCCTCAAGTGCGTGTGTAAGCACGTCAAGACCTGTGTCGGCAGTTGCTGATTTCGGAAGTGACATTACAAACTGCGGGTCGATAATCGCAATATTCGGTGTTAGTTCGTAGTCTGCAAGAGGATACTTCATATTATTCTTCTTATCCGAAATAACCGCAAAACTTGTTACTTCACTACCTGTACCGGAAGTTGTCGGAATAGCTACAAGTTGTGCCTTATTACCCATCTTAGGGAACTTAAACGCACGTTTTCTTATATCAAGGAAACGAAGTCTCAGTGAATTAAAGTCTACATCAGGGTGTTCATAGAACAGCCACATACCCTTTGCGGCGTCCATTGCACTGCCTCCGCCAAGTGCGATAATTACGTCAGGCTTAAATTCGTCCATCATCTGTGCACCGCGTTTAACTGTTTCAATTGACGGATCAGGCTCTACATCTGAGAAAATTTCACAATGAACGTGCTCCGTTCTCTTTCTTAGGTAATACAAAATCTTATCCACATAACCAAGAGAAACCATACCCGGGTCTGTTACGATAAATGCACGAGTGATATTCGGCATTTTTTCAAGGTACTGAATTGAATTATGCTCAAAATAAATCTTATCCGGAACTTTAAACCACTGCATATTTACTCTCCTCTTAGCCACTCTCTTCTGATTTATAAGGTTCACCGTTGTAACGTTACCGCTGACACTGTTACCGCCGTAGCTACCGCAACCAAGTGTAAGTGACGGCATATTTGTATTATAAATGTCACCGATTGCACCGTGTGATGACGGTGAATTTACGATAAGACGGCTTGCTTTCATTGTTGCAGCATACTTTTGAATTACATCTTCATCATTTGCGTGAATAACAGCCGAGTGTCCCATACCGTGGAACATAACCATTTCTTCTGCTCTGTCGATTCCTTCTTCTGTTGAATCAACGATAAAGTATGCAAGTACCGGACTCAACTTTTCTCTTGAAAGCGGATATTCAGGACCTACGCCGTCAAGTTTTGCAAGAAGAATTTTCGTACCCTCAGGAACTTTCACTCCCGCTTGCTCCGCAATCCATGTTGCAGGCTTACCCACAATTACAGGGTTTACAGCACCCTTTTCACTGTCGATGCAGTAATCGCTAAGCTTTTTAATTTCGTCAGGCTTTGCAAAGTAGCAGCCGTATTTCTTCATAAGTTTTTCAAATTTCGGTGCGATTGCCTTATCTACGATTGCGGCTTGTTCAGACGCACAAATCATACCGTTGTCGAATGTTTTTGAAAGGATAAGGTCGTTAACCGCTTGTTCAAGGTCAGCACTCTTATGAATGTAGCAAGGTACGTTACCCGGACCGACGCCAAGTGCAGGCTTACCTGTTGAGTATGCCGCCTTAACCATTCCGCTGCCGCCTGTTGCAAGAACTGTTGCAACACCCGGATGATTCATAAGTGCGTTTGTTGCCTCGATTGATGGGTATTCAATCCACTGTATACAGTTTTCAGGCGCACCTGCCGCAACCGCCGCATCAAGAACTATCTTGGCAGCCGCAGCACTGCATTTTTGAGCGCCCGGGTGGAAACCGAAAATAATAGGGTTTCTTGACTTAACGGAAATCAAAGCCTTAAACATTGTTGTCGATGTAGGGTTTGTAACAGGTGTAACACCGCATACAACGCCTACAGGCTCTGCTATAATTTCGTAATCTTCAAGGTCGTTTTCAGCAATAACACCGACTGTTTTTTCATTCTTGATTGAATGATAAACATATTCTGTTGCAAACATATTCTTTGTTATTTTGTCCTCATACACGCCTCTGCCTGTTTCCTCAACAGCCATCTTTGCAAGCTCCATATGCTTGTCAAGACCTGCAAGAGTCATTGCCTTTACGATTGCGTCAATCTGTTCTTGATTAAGTGCCATAAATTCGTTCAAAGCTTTTTGTGCTTTTGCAACGTAGCCGTCAATCATTTCATTTACGTTAATCTCTGCCATAATAATTCCATAGCCTTTCTGCCTACGGGTTGTTAGTTTTTCTTTACATCTTATTGTAGGCTGATAAGATGTTTTTACAGAAGACTCTGTTTTGACATAGTATGAAATCTTCCGAATTTTTATTATTGACTTTGTTTATTTAGATTGATAAATTTTTATCGTTATTTATTTATCAATCTTTACAACACTATTATACGAGATTGTTAAACTTTTGTCAATAGTTTTTTTGATATTTTTATTCTTTGTAAGTTTTTCATATATAATTCATTACTTTCTTGTTTAAAACAAACAAAAAAAGTATTGCATTTTCAGCAATACTTTTTATATACAGTCTTTTATATACTTTCCAATCTGTTTATCGACTCGGTATCTCCTACAAGCACGACAATATCGGTATCTTTAAATTTGTATTCGGGTTCAGGTGAAATATTCACCTTACCGCCGTTATTACTCTTTATCGCAACAATATTTACGTTATATTTTTTACGAACAGACAATTCCATAATGCTCTTGCCTATCCATGTGTTCGGTACAACAGCGTCCACAATACTGTATTCGTCCGACAATTCGATTATATCAAGCAATCTGTCCGAAACAAGTTCTATTGCGGCTTTAATGCCTGCCTCCTGTTCGGGAATTATAACATTATCCGCACCGACTTTTTTCAGTACGGTTTTGTGCATATTATCCTTTGCTTTACACACAACCTGCTTAACTCCCATATCTTTTAGTGCAAGAGTTGTAAGTACGCTGTCCGTTATATCGTCACCGCCGATACACACGATTGCACAATCCGAGTTTTTCACTCCAAGTTGTTTTAACAAGCTTTCGTCTTTTGCGTCGGTACAAGCCGCTCTTGTTACCAAATTTGCAATAGCGTTTATTTTATCCATATTTTTGTCTATCGCAAGCACTTCATAACCCATATTAAAAAGTTGCGTTGCAATAGATGTTCCGAATCTGCCCAATCCTATTACTGTAAAAGTTTTCATAACAAATCCTTAGCCTTTCTGCTATCCGACAATGAAATTACATTCCGGATACCTTATATCATTAGTTTTTCTGATGCGAGTCATAAACACAACGCTTATTGTCATAATGCCCACTCTGCCGAAGAACATATACACTATAAGCAAAATCTTTGTAAATGTGGACGCGCTCCCCGATACACCGACCGAAAGACCGACCGTACTGTATGCCGACGCAACTTCGTATATCGAATTTATCAAGTCTTGATTATCAATATAACTTATAAGCACCGAACCGCCCACAACAAGCACAAGCCACAATACAAGTAATGCCATTGCATGAAGAATAGTCGTGTGTGCAATTCTTCTGCCGTGAATAACAACATCAGATTTGCCACGCAATACGGAAATCAAAGTCATTATTACAAGTACAACCGTTCCGAGCTTTACGCCGCCAGCAGTAGAGCCTGAAGCGCCGCCTATCATCATAAGCACCGTTCCCCAAGCCTTTGACAAGTCGGTTAAATTATTCTGTATAAGTGCGTCAAATCCGGCCGTTCTTGTTGTGACCGACTGAAAGAATGACGCCAATATTTTCTGACCGACACTTTCAGCGCCGATTGTATTTATGTTGCCGTATTCAAGAATGAAATACACAAACGCACCCGCAACAATAAAAAATATCTGTGCAAAAATTATTACTTTTGAATACACGTTAAGTCGTTTCCACGATTTTTTTGCGATAATATCCTCCCACACAATAAAACCCAATCCGCCTATGGCAACAAGTACCGCAAGCGTACAAAGTACAAGCGGATCGTGTCTGTATGAAAGCATACTGTTTCCGTCACCGATTATATCAAATCCCGCATTGCAAAATGCCGATACGGAATGAAATATACTAAACCACATTCCTTTAAAAAATCCGTATTTCGGTACAAAACGTATTGAAAGCACTATCGCGCCCAACAATTCTATAATTCCAGTTATATACAAAACGTGCTTTGCAAGTTTGACTATTCCCTCAAGGCTTTCCGTACCCATTGCCTGTGCTATAAGCATTCTGTTTCTAAGTCCGATTTGTCGGTTTGAAACTATAAACACAATACAAAGTATCGTCATAAATCCCAAACCGCCGAGCTGAATTAAAAACAGTATCACCGCTTGTCCGAACAAGCTGAAATACGCACCGACATTTATAATCGTAAGTCCTGTTACGCAAGTTGCGGACGTTGTTGTGAACAGTGCCGACAAAAACGGCGTCACAACTCTTTCTTTTGACGAAATCGGCAACATTAAAAGTAATGCTCCGACAAGGATAATCAACGCAAATCCAAACGAAATACGTCTTGCCGTATTTATTCTTTTGTGAAATAAAATTTTTCTGATAATATTCATATTTATTTGCTTTCTCCAAAAAATACTCAAAAATCACATCTTCCGATGTGATTTTCGGAGCTGTCGTCAGGCTCTTTAAGTTCGTTTCCACGCATACGGCGAAAACAATATAAGTATCGGATAAAATTCAAGTCTGCCTACAAGCATACCTATTGACATCACTATTTTTGACAATGCCGAGAAATCGGCAAAACTGCCTGTCGGGCCTACCAATCCCAATCCCGGACCAATGTTGTTCATAGTCGCAATTACGGCAGTAACCGTTGTTGTGAAGTCCTTATTATCAAAGCTGATAAGAAGAATTGACACAGCCGCAAACAACATATATACAACGAAATATCCCAACACACCGTTTACGATATTCTTTTCAACCGTTTTGCCGTCAACCTTAACCGAAAATACACTTCGCGGACTTACCGCTTTTTTTATTGAGTGAGTGGCTGTTTTCATAAGTATAATAAATCTTGTAACTTTCATACCGCCGCTTGTTGAGCCTGCACACGCGCCGACTACCATCAATAATACAAGTATAATCTGCGAAAGCATAGGCCAACGCACAAAGTCGGCAGTTGAATATCCCGTTGTTGTCATAATTGATGACACTTGGAAGAATGAATATCTGAACGCTCTGCCAAATCCGTGATACATAGGCATAATATTAAGCGCAATAATTACCGTTGCACCTATCATCATTCCTATATACCACTTAACTTCGTCATTACTCTTTATCTGTGAGAATTTTCTTGCAATCATCAAGAAATACACGTTAAAATTCAATCCGAACAACATCATAAATATACCGATAACATAATCGATATATGCACTGTTATAATACGCAACGGAACTATTCTTTATTCCGAAACCGCCTGTACCGGCTGTGCCGAATGTATGGAGCAAGCTGTCAAATACAGGCATACCGCCGAACAGCAAAAGCACAAATTCAATGACCGTAAGTGCTATATATATTCCGTAAAGTATTCTAAGCGAAAACTGCCATCTGCTTGCAAGTTTGCCTACAACAGGTCCCGGCATTTCCGCTCTCATCATATGAGTTGTTCTTGTATCCTTTGACGAAAAAATCGCCATTGCGAACGCAAGTACACCCATACCGCCGAGCCAATGAGTAAAACTTCGCCAAAAAAGCAAGCTCTTGTCAAGTGCCTCGACATTTGTAAGTATAGATGAACCGGTTGTTGTAAAACCTGACACCGTTTCAAAAAAACTGTCCACAAAACTTGGTATCTGACCGCTGATATAAAACGGCAGACAACCGATTATTGATATTACAATCCAGCCTATCGCAACGATAAACATTCCGTCACGTCCGTAAAGGCTTTTATTTTTCGGTGCTTTTGCAGATACACAAAGTCCGATTAATACGGATATTACTATCGGTATTACATACGCCAAAGCTATTGACTCACCGTAAAACAAAGACAATCCCAAAGGTGCAAGCATTGTTGCCGCAACGGCTACAAGTATTCGTCCTACGGAATATGCTATCATCCTATAATTCATATCTTTTCCTTTCGTAACCGCTATGCAAGTATATCGCCGAGTGTGGTAATATGATGTGTTGTCACAATCACAACAGTATCACCGACTTCAAGTTTACTTTCACCGTCCGGCAGTATAATCTTGTTATTTCTGAGAATTGCCGCAATCAAAACATTACGTTTCATCTTAATCTGTGAAAGTGATTTTGAAGTAAGCTCGGATTCTCTTGTAACTCTGAATTCCATAGCTTCGGCTTTATTGTTTACTATTCGGTAAAGAGTTCTCATTTCCGTATCCTTTGCCGATTTCATTGCTCTTGCGTAACCGATTATAATATTTGCGGTTATGTTTTTAGGCGTAACGATACTGTACACGCCTGTGTTTTCCATAAGCTCCGCAAATGAAAGACGGTTTACCTTTGTTACAATCTTATCGACAAATCTTGACTGCGAATACATTGATATAATCATATTTTCTTCGTCAATACCCGTCAGTGCAACAAGCGAATCAACTCTGTCAATGCCCTCTTGTGCAAGAACATGCTTATCTGTTCCGTCGGCACACACAATATCCGCTTTCGGCAAATGCTCGGTCAATTCCTTACATCTGTTCATATTGTGTTCTATAATTTTAACCCTTATGCCGCTTTCAAGAAGCTGTTTCGCAAGATAAAACGATATTCTTCCGCCGCCGATTATAATTGCGGTTTTAACCTTTGTGTTTATAACACCTATCTCATGCATAAATTTCGCAACATCTCTGTGAGATGCAGTTATGTGAAGTTTATCTCCGCTTTCGATAACAAAATCACCGTTCGGAATATACACCTCATTACCGCGTTGCACCGCACATATAAGAAGTTTTATCTTAAACTTTTTGTATATCTCAAAAATAGCTTTTCCGCAAAGTGCGTTATCCGAACTGATGTTAAATTCAATAAGTTCAATTCTGCCTTTTGCGAAAGTTTCTGTTTTGATTGCGGCAGGAAAACGAAGTATTCTCGATATTTCGCAAGCAGTTGCGTATTCGGGATTTACTATAAGATTTATTCCGAGAGCGTTACGCATAAAATCAAGCTGTTTAAAATATTCTCTGTTTCTCACTCTTGCAACACATCTGTCCGCACCGAGTTTTTTAGCCATAACGGTGCAAAGTGCGTTAAATTCGTCATTTTCCGTAACGGCAATAAATATGTCCGCCTTGTTAGCCTCCGCCTCGCGCAATGCTTCAAGGTCAGTACCGCTCCCGCATACGCACCTTACATCATAATCATCTTGAATTCGGTCGCAGATTTTACTTTTAATATCAATAAGAACTACATCGTCGCCCTCATAATTAAAATCCTCTACAAGCTTTCTTCCGACCTTACCGCCGCCTACTACGATTACATTCATTTTTCTTCTCTTTTCTCCCGCGTCATAAGCAATAATACCGCTTCTCTTGCATTTCTGCCATTGTACAAAATATTATAAGCTTCTTCAACAATAGGCATTTCAACATTATATTTGTGTGCCATTTCATATGCCGCCGTTGCGGTGTTTACACCCTCAACAACCATATGAACGCTTTCCAAAGTTTCCTTTAAACTCTTGCCTTGACCCAAAAGTATTCCGGCACGTCTGTTTCTCGAATGCATACTTGTGCAAGTAACAATCAAATCACCTACACCGCTAAGTCCCATAAATGTCTTTTCATTTGCACCCATAGCCTTGCCGAGTCTTGCAATTTCAGCAAGACCTCTTGTCATAAGTGCCGCTTTTGTATTGTCGCCGTAACCAAGTCCGTCACTTATTCCCGCACAAAGTGCGATAACGTTTTTAAGTGCTCCGCCAAGTTCAACACCGATTATATCGGTTGAAGTGTACACTCTGAACATATCGCCCATAAACACGTCTTGAATAAATTTAGCCGTATCAATATGCTCCGACGCAACAACATTTGTTGTAGGAAGTCCTCTTGAAACCTCCTCTGCGTGTGACGGACCGCTCATAACAGATATATCCGCCTGCGGAATTTCTTCTTTATACACCTGTGAAAGACGTAGAAGTGTACCTTCTTCAAGTCCCTTTGATATATTTACTATTTTCTGTCCCTCTTTAACGTGCGGCGAAAGCTGTTTCGCCGTTGTTCTCGTTGCCGGTGACGGTGCGGCTGTTATAATAAGCTCCGCTCCGTCTGTACATTTAGCCATATCGTGACTGCAATAAATTGTATCCGGAAATTTCACTCCCGGCAAAAATTCTTTGTTTTCTCTGTCTTTTTTCAGTCTGTCCGTTTCTTCCTGTATCCACGACCATAAATATACATTATGTCCTCTTGAAGATAAAAGTATCGCTATGGCAGTTCCCCAACCGCCTGAGCCAATTACTGCAATTTTCATTTTACTTCTCCTTTTTTTGCTCCAAGTTTGTTTTCCGTACCGCTAAGTAATCTCTTTATATTTGCATGATGTCTTGCTATTAAAAGTCCGCCGATAATAACAACGCACACAAGCTGAATTGCATCAACGTTCTTTGTAACAATCATTTTAACGATTTCTATAACTATGTACATTGCACCGCCCAAGATTGAACCGAGCGATACATACCTTGTTACTGCCATAACCGCTATTGCAACAACAGCCACAATAAGTCCGACTTTCCAGTCAAGCATTAACACAACGCCCAGCGAAGTCGCAACACCTTTGCCGCCTTTAAATCCGAAGTAAAGCGGAAAATTATGACCGAGAATTACGCATACACCTGCGATATAACTTATAACAGGATATATTTCATCTGTACCCGCAATATTTTTTACAAGTCTTGATAAAAGTATCACGACTATGCCTTTTAACACGTCAAGCAACAGCGTTATAACCCCCATTTTCTTGCCGTATGTTCTTAGCATATTCGTTGCACCCGCATTTCCCGAACCGCTTTCACGGATATCCTTACCGCTCAGCATTTTTGAAAGCAGTATAGAAAAATTAACCGAACCAATTAAATATGATACTATTGCCGTCAGGGCAATTATTAAATATGTCATAACTATCTCCCATTACATTTTCTTTTCATTTTTCTCTCTTACGATAAACTTTATAGGTGTTCCCTCAAAACCAAATGCCTCACGCACTTGATTTTCGATAAATCTCAAATATGAATAGTGGAACAAATCCTTTGAATTTGCGAACAAAATAAATGTCGGCGGTGCTGTTGCAGCCTGTGTACCGTAGTAAACCTTTAAACGTCTGCCCTTGTCTGACGGTGGCTGTTGCTTTGCCATTGCTTCGTTTAAGACATCGTTAAGCATACCGGTTGTAATTCTTCTCTTGTGCTGCTCATTTACTTTCTTGATAAGTTCCAAAAGCTTGTCAACTCTCTGACCTGTCTTTGCACTGATGAATATAATTTCCGCATAAGACATAAACGCAAATTCTTCACGCACACGCATTGTAAAGTTTTTCATAGTCTTTGTGTCTTTAGAAACAATATCCCACTTATTAACCGCAAAAATACAAGCCTTACCCTGCTCGTGAGCATAGCCGGCAACCTTTGTGTCCTGTTCTGTAATACCCTCGTTTGCGTCAATCATAATAACGCACACGTCACTTCTGTCAACCGCCGCAAGCGAACGTACAACACTGTAACGCTCTACGTTTTCGTCAATCTTACCGCGTTTTCTCATACCGGCGGTATCGATAAACAGATACTTGTCGCCGTTCTTTTCGTAATGTGAGTCGATTGCGTCACGCGTTGTTCCTGCGATGTTACTTACAATAACTCTGTCCTCACCCAAAATTTTATTTATAAGCGACGATTTACCTGCATTCGGTTTACCGATTACCGCAACTTTAATTTCGTCCTCGTCATCTGACGTATCTGCGTCCTCAGGGAACAAGTGAGTAACTTCGTCAAGCAAATCACCTACACCCAAACCGTGAGTTGATGAAATAGCAATCGGATCGCCAAGTCCCAAATTATAAAATTCATAAAATTCAAACGGCGGATCGCCTGTATTGTCAACCTTGTTTACGGCAAGCACAATCTTTTTCTTCGCCTTTAAAAGCATTTGTGCAACGTCCTGGTCATTTGCCGTAACACCGTCTTTTACGTTTGTCATAAGCACAACAACGTCTGCCATTTCAATGGCAAGCTGTGCCTGACGGCGCATTTGTACAAGGATTTCGTCCTTTGACGCAGGTTCGATACCGCCTGTATCGATAAGCGTAAAGTGCTTGTCAAGCCACACTGCGTCAGAATAAATTCTGTCACGCGTTACACCCGGTGTGTCCTCTACTATACTTATTCTCTTTCCTGTTATCTTATTAAACAAAGTCGATTTTCCGACGTTCGGTCTTCCGACTATCGCTACCAATGGTTTCATATTCTTCTCCTTTAAAATTCAAGTTCTTCTCCCAAGATTTTCTCAATAAATTCATATCCGTCATTTATGACAGGCTCTATCTTCACATTCAACGCTTTTTCAACGTCTGATACAGTCAAATCATCAAGGAAAATCCCGTCTTCATCTCTCAGCATACTGTGCGGAATAAGCATTATATCCCCTATAGGCTTGTCTTTAAGCTGGTCGATTATATCTCCGCCCGTGACAAGTCCCGAAACGTTTACGCCTCCGCCGAAAAAGTTATTTTTTATCGCATAAACAGTTATCTTTACGTCTGTCTTTTCCATAAGACGTTCCGACAAACCCGTTATAAAAGATGCCGCCGCCTCACCCGTTACAAGAGTTACATTTCTGTCATACTTTTTGTTTTTCACAAGTTTAATTGCCGAATCAAATTCTTCTGCCATACTGGCAATCAATCCTACACCGTTTTCAAGCTGCGGAAAACCCTCATACACTTCTGCGTCAGGTATAGGCAATTCCGCATTCAAATAAAATTCGTCAGAAAGATAAATTAGCCTTGTTCCAAGTTTATCATACAGTTTTTTCTGCCAAGTCTCAACTTGTTTTATTGTTTGTGCGGAAGTTTCCTTTGTAAACGGTTTCAGCGGATAAAGTCCGTCACGATAGCGTGTAAGACCGACAGGAACGATTGATACACTGTTTACATTCGGGAACAGTGCCGCCAGCTCGGATATTGACCTGTCAAGTTCCTTGCCGTCATTAATTTCGGGACAAAGCACTATCTGACAGTTCATATAAATATTATTAGCCGCAAACTTTTTCATTATGTCATAGCACTTACCCGCAAAACGATTATTCAGCATTTTACATCTAAGTTCGGGATTGGTTGCCTGAACCGATACGTTAATCGGCGAAACACGCATTTTTATAAGTCTGTCTATTTCTTCGTCTGACATATTCGTAAGCGTTACATAGTTTCCCTGCAAAAACGATAATCTCGTATCATCATCTTTAAAATAAACCGTTTCACGCATACCTTTAGGCAACTGATCTATAAAACAGAATATACACTTATTTCGACAACTTTGTGCCTCGTCAATAAGTCCCTCTTCAAATTCAATACCTATATCGTCGTAATCATTTTCAACCGTTATAACTTCGGTAGTACCGTCCTTTTTCAGTATTTCAAGAGTAACTTCATATTCAGCTGTAAGATAGCGATATTCAAGTATATCGTGAAAATCGTGTCCGTTAATGCTTATCAGCTTATCCCCGACTTCAATTCCGGCATCTTCCGCGATTGAATACGGTTCTATATATTTAATTGTGGTATTAACTTTTCTCATATTTTTATCTCCGCATTATTATCCAATATGTATTATTACACAATCACAGAAAAAAATCAAGGTATTTGACAAAAATAAAGACAACCAATGTAATCAGAGGTTGTCTTATCTAATGTTTATTTATAAATTATCCATACTTTTCTGCCAATACCACACCCAAAATTATCAAACCACCGCCGATATACTGCACCAATCCCATTGTTTCGCCCAAGAATATCGCACCTAGTATTATTGAAGTAATCGGCTCAAATGCCGATACTATCCCAGCGGTTGACGCACCCTCACAGCGTACTCCCACTTGAAAAAGCGGCACTGCTCCAAGCGTTATAATAAGTGATATAGCCACCGACAGTATCCATGCTTTATAATCCATTTCCGCAAACACCAAGCTATCAGTTGTCAAACCGAAAATATATGTGCCGATACTCATAATAATCATAAGATAAAACGTAAGTTTTATATAGTCCATTTCGTCAAGTTTGGAACGATACATATAAACGACATAAAAGCTATAAAATATCCCCGACAAAATCGCAAGTATCACGCCGATTTTATCGGCTGTATTATTAAGATCAACAAACATAAACATTCCGAGCGTGACAAGCATAACCGCAAGAAGTTTTATCTTCTTGATTTTTTCTTTGTAAACCACCGCCGACGTTATTACGATTATAAGCGGATATATAAAATGGAGCGTTGTTGCGAGTCCGGTTGAGATATAGTCATATGCGGCATAAAGTGAAATCATTGAAAATGAGCCGCCCACCACACCAAGCAGAATTATATCTATAAGCTCCTTTTTCGTAAGTTTAAACGACACCTTTCTGAAAATCATTATAAAAAATAAAAGCGGCAGCATTAGGAATGTACGCAAAAAAGTAAGCGTAATTCCGTTTGCTCCGCTTTTGTATGCAAATTTAGCCAGTATCGGTGCAAATCCGTAAATAAATGCCGATAAAATTAAACAAACTTTACTCTTTGACACCGAAATCCCTCCATAGAATAGGGCGTTAAAGTGTTTCGAGTTCCTTCGCCCAAATTTGATATGAGGCGTCGGACGGCATTCGCCAATCGCCTCTCGGAGAAAGAGCAACACTTCCTACTTTCGGACCGTCAGGCAGGCACGAACGTTTGAATTGCTGTGCAAAAAATCTTCTGTAAAATACCTTTAACCATTCAAGTATAACTTCTCTGTCATATATCCCCTCAAACGCAACTTCAGCCAATCTCAGTATCTTTGACGGCTTTGAACCAAAACGCATAAGATGATATAAAAAGAAATCGTGAAGTTCATACGGACCGACAATATGTTCGGTCTTTTGAGATATTTTTCCGTCTTTCGGCGGAAGAAGTTCGGGACTTACAGGTGTATCCAATATATCCTGTAATGTTTTCTTCAATATATCGTTGTTTGTACGTTTAGCCTCATAATCGACAAGATAACGAATGAGTGTTTTCGGAACACCTGCATTAACGCCGTACATCGACATATGGTCGCCGTTATACGTTGCCCAGCCAAGTGCAAGCTCGGACATATCACCGGTACCGATTACCAAGCCGCCGCTTTTGTTTGCAACGTCCATAAGAATTTGAGTTCTTTCTCTCGCCTGAGAATTTTCATATGTGACGTCATAGACATTCGGATCGTGTTCTATATCCGCAAAATGCTGATTTACCGCCGCTTTGATATTTACTTCTTTCAAAGTAACACCAAGCGAATTTGCAAAATTAACCGCATTGTTATACGTTCTGTCCGTTGTACCGAAACACGGCATTGTTACCGCGATTATATTCTTTCTGTCAAGATTAAGACTGTCAAATGCACGCACGGTTACCAAAAGTGCAAGTGTCGAGTCAAGTCCTCCGCTTACACCCACAACAGCCGTTTTGGCATGTGTATGGTCAAGTCGCTTTTTAAGTCCCAGCGACTGAATTGAAAGAATTTCTTCACTGCGTTTTTCACGCTTTTTGTCGTTTGACGGAACGAACGGCTGTTTATCGACATATCGTGTTATTTTAGTGTCCCCGATATTCATATCAAGTTTTACACTCACATATTTTTCACTGCCGACTATATTATAGGTATTGCTCTTTTTTCTCTCACCCACAAGTCTTTCCAAATCAAGCTCGGTATATACACATTCGTTGTTAAATCTTTTACTTCTTGCCAAAATCGTGCCGTTTTCGGCAATCATATTGTCACCTGCAAATACAAGGTCAGTCGTTGATTCGCCGTATCCCGCATCGGAATAAATATAACCGCAGTAAAGTTTTGCAGACTGACTTTTTACAAGCATTTCGCGGTATTCATCTTTTGCAATAACTTCGTTGCTCGCAGAAAGATTTGCTATAATCGTTGCACCTGCAAGTGCGTGGTTGACCGACGGCGGCATAGCTGTCCACACATCCTCGCAAATTTCAACCGCAAGAACAAAATCTTCACACGCATCTGTTTTAAATAATATATTCGCACCGAACGGTATTTCTTCACCGTTTATATTCACATATGTCACTTCATTTTTACCGGCCGTGAAGTGTCTTACCTCATAAAATTCGGCATAGTTAGGAATATTAAGTTTCGGAACAAGACCTTTTATGTGTCCCCCGTTTACCACTGCGGCACAATTATAAAGCGTCTGCTCCGCAACGTACGGAAGTCCGACAACGGCGGTTATATCAAGATTTTCCGTTGCTTTTGCTATTTTGATTAAGCTGTCTTTTGCACTGTCAATCAATATTTTCTGCAAAAACAAATCACCGCAAGTATATCCCGTTATGCAAAGTTCCGGAAATACTATAAGCTTTATATCATTTTGAGCCGCGTCTTCGATTGCCTTTATTATATTTGATGTATTATAATCAGTGTCCGCAACCTTTATATCAACAGTTGCGCTTGCACATCTTACAAATCCGTCTTTCATAAATCAATTTCCTTTCTTTATTCTGTCCCAATAAACTTTTGCCGACTGTTCGGTTTTATTGTCCCCAAAATCATAATATTTAGTGTCCCTAATGTTATTGGGCAAATACTGCTGTTTGACATAATGATTTTCATAACTGTGCGGATATTTGTACTCTGTTCCGTGACCGAGTTTTTTTGCTCCGCCGTAATGCGAATCTTTCAGATGTTCCGGTATATCGCCCGTATCCATACCCTCAATATCACTCAACGCACTGTCAATCGCCATTATTGCCGAATTTGATTTTGGTGCGGTTGCAAGTAAAATAACCGCTTCCGCAAGCGGTATTCTCGCCTCTGGAAAACCAAGCTGCAGGGCACTGTCAACACAAGCTTTCACGACCGATATAGCCTGGGGATATGCAAGTCCTATATCCTCTGCCGAAATAACCAAAAGTCTGCGGCAAATGCTCGGCAAATCACCTGCCGAAACAAGTCTTGCAAGATAATGAACTGCCGCATCCGGATCTGAACCTCTTATTGACTTTTGAAACGCACTTAAAATATCATAATGACTGTCACCGTCACGGTCGTAACGCATAGCTTTTTTTTGCGTTGCCTGTACCGCCGTGTCAAGCGATATGTGTATTTTTTTATCTTTGTTTGGCGGTGTTGCAATAAATGCAACTTCAAGCGAATTTAAAGCCTTTCTCACATCTCCGTTTGAAACGTGTGCCATATGCCGTATTGCGTCTTTGTCAACGGTTACGTCAAAGCCTTTATAATCCGATTGCTTTAATTCTTCAACCGCTCTTTCAAGTGCCTTTTCAATCTCGCTTGGCTCAATCTGTTTAAATTCAAACACAACGCTTCTCGAAAGCACCGCATTATACACATAAAAATACGGATTTTCCGTTGTACTTGCGATAAGCGTTATCTTGCCGTTTTCCATAAATTCAAGCAAAGACTGTTGTTGTTTCTTATTAAAATGCTGTATTTCGTCAAGGTACAGCAATACTCCGTCCATTGCCAAAAAGCTGTCAAGCGTTGATACAATATTTTTTATGTCAGCAACGGACGCAGTTGTCGCATTAAGTCTATGCAAAGTTTTACCCGTTTTTTGAGCGATTATGTTTGCAATGGTAGTTTTACCGACTCCGCTCGGACCGTAAAATATCATATTCGGTACTTCGTCATTTTCGATTATGTTTCTTAAAATTTTTCCTTCACCTATAAGGTGCTTTTGTCCGACAACTTCATCAAGCGTCTTTGGACGTATTCTATCAGCCAATGGTGTTTTCATTGTGATTCTTTACCTCTTGTATAAGCTTATTAACTTCTTCCTCCGTAACCGTTGTCATTCCCGAACGCTTACATTCTTTCAACTTTTCGGCATATTCTGCGGCTTTATCGTACTTGTTAAGTTTCATTGCAATCTGTATGCCGTGATAAAAGCCCTCGACAAAGTTAGGTGCCGCCACGACAAGTTCATCAGATATTTTTTCTGCTTTTTCATATTCGCCTTTTCTGAAATAACAAATTGAAAGATTATCTTTTATGTCCCTGTCATCACTGTTGTAATC
>ENA-OUPZ01000547-OUPZ01000547.1-human-gut-metagenome-genome-assembly--contig:-NODE-547-length-24680-cov-8.189685_pt1 | contig 24680 bp, 24 predicted proteins | sample MGYA00237941_ERZ548813 | MGnify/ENA primary metagenome ERZ548813 (study PRJEB26490, sample SAMN05194712) | human gut metagenome | biome: terrestrial biome; feature: human-associated habitat; material...
CTTTTAATATATGCCTACATTACAGCCACGAGGATTACCTCCAGCCAACCGACTTAACGCTCTAACCTTTCTCATGGATTTCAACACATTTCTATGTCTACATAAAAGTTTTTACTTCACCTAAAACCATTCAAGAATAAAATCGTTGACGATTCACCTTTAACGGTTCAAATAAAACGCAAAACAGTTAAATTGGAGGTGCCTTCTACACCGTCTTTGAACCCAACTTTTTTCTAAAGGCAGGAATCGAACCTGCGACATCATGATTACAAGTCATGTGCGCTACCAACTGCGCCACTTTTAAAGTCAAGCAACCCAATTTAATCAGAATTGGTAATATCTGTTATGTAACGTAACCCTGTTACAGGGAAGCCGGATTTGAAGTTTTCGTAATGCAGGCAAATACCTTACGCTACCTCAATAAAAGTTGTTGCATTCGATACTTTTATCTGAGTGTCTAATTCAGTCAGAAGAGTGTTGCGCTTTTCTTCCAGCGCCTCCATTTTCTTCTTAACATCAAGCGGATCCACCAGCTCTGTTGTATTTTCCTTTACATAGGCTTCTACAACTTCCAAAGGTTTTTCGTCTTTGGTCTTGCTGTCTTTTCCGAGAATACTAAGGCGCATCTCCTCTGCCGTAGACTCCAACTGGCTGTTCTTTCTGTCGCAGAACTGCACCCTTTCATTATACTCACTAGACAGCTTTTTCTGAAGTCTTCCTTCAAAATCTGCATCGACTCCGTAAGCACTGGCCCCACGAAGTCTGCTTCGAAGTGCAATTGCTCCGGCAACTGTGAAAATTCCGTAGGAAGTAGTAATTTCCGTATTTGCATTAGAAGCCACAATCGCTGCATCAATCTTCTGAAAACGGTCAATCAAATCAGTAATCTGCTGATATGCTGACTCTGCTTCTTTTGCATACTCTTCTTTGCTGGTGCGCTTTGTGAAAACCTTGTCCTCATTCGGCTTAATGGTATCAACAAAGCTTGCCTTAGCAATCTTATCTGCTATCTTCTTTACCAACAGATCTCTTTCATCCAGAGCCTGCGTTACCAACATCTTCTCGCTCATAAAAAATCCTCCCTTAGAATATTGTCTCTACCGACTATTCTAAAGGAGAATATTCTATTTGTCATTGAAGCTGTAGTTCAAAAAATTTATGCAGCACGCTTCTCCTGCAATTTTTCATAATAAGCACACAGTCTGCTTTCGCGAGAATCCAGTGGCTTTACAATAATATCCGGCACAATCGGTGCCCTGTTGCCACGCACGATCGCATCAATCGGAACTTGAAGCAGCTCGCTTAGCGCATACAGATTATCAATGGTCGGCATATTTACGCCATCGATCCAACGGCACACGCTCTGCACACAACCAAGTCCAAGATATTCCTGCACATCCTTTGGCGCAATTCCACGCATGTCCATGATTCTACGTAAGTTAACACCGGTTTCTTGTTTGTTGATTAATGGGAACATAAGGCACCTTCCTTCCTCTATTTCCCTATTATAACACAGACCGCACATCCATAAAAGACGTGCGGCCTGTTCTATGTTATAATCCCCTTTTACCCGTATGCTTTTGGTACTTCATGTATCATTTATATTATCATATGTAATTTTGTCAGTTATGTCAATGGTATTTCGCCAGGCTTCACACAATTTTTGCAGGGACCATGCCGCATTCGCAGGACTGGTAGAGGGCAGCACTGTGGCTTCCTTCCCTGTAAGCGGCAACTGGTACTTCCGGTACAGTTCTCCCGCCTTATTCCCATTGGCATAGATTCCCGTAATCTTAGATTCCGTCAACATGTGTCGGATATCCGTCGGTTCCACATTCCGTATACTGCTGTCGCTGGAGCCCTTGATATCGCAGCTCTGGATGACATCCCAGATGGCTATATGATGTGCAAGGAGCATCACCTTTTTCTCTTCAATGGTCTCCGGCACCGGTTCCCCACACAGATCCGCCACCACCTTCCAGAAACGGTTCTGTTTATGCCCATAATAAAAATGATTTTCTCTGGATTTCACCGAGGGCAGTGTCCCCAGGATCAGCACCTCCGAATCTGCATCATACACCGGTGCAAAAGTATGCTCAATATGTTCATATTCCATCGTTTTCGCTGCTCCTATCTGTCGTGCTCCAGTCTCCATTGGATACATCTGGTAAGGTAATCCACATACTCCTCGTTCTTGCACATTTCCTTGCCGGGCGTATCGGAGATCTTCGCCACATCCATACCGTTGCAGGCAGTGGTCTTCATGACAATATTTAAGGGATCCTCGCAGGTATCATTAGAGATATAAGTACCGATCCCGAACGCCACCGTCACACGATCCTGGAAGGTCTTCCGCAGCTTATCCGCCCGTCCAAAATCTAGGCTGTCACTGAACAACAGTGTCTTGCGCTTCGGATCGATCCCCAGTGCCTCATAATGGGCGATCATCTTCTCTCCCCAGGCAAAGGGATCCCCGCTGTCATGCCGTACTCCGGAAAACAGGGTAGAATACGTCAGCTGAAAATCCTTCAGGAAACAATCTGTGGTGATGGTGTCTGTCAGGGCGATACCGTTTAATACACCATACTCCTTCACCCAGGCATCCAGGGCATACCAGTTGGAATACGCCGGATTGTGCTTGTGATTGCCCTGCCCGGTACACATGATCCATTCATGCGCCATAGTTCCCACCGGTGTCACATTCCATTTTTTTGCCAGATAGACATTGGAAGTACCGATGCAGGCAGAATCCTGATAGTCCTTATTATGTGCCACCAGCTCCTGCACCGCCAGTTCCTGTGCCTCTGCGGACAGGCGGCGCCGCAGGCCAAATTCACTGAAGTTGCCTAAACAATAGGTCCCATCTACAAGTTTCTGAATCTTATCCTCCAACCGCTCCCGGAAGGAAGCATACAGTCTGTCATAATCATAATTCATTCGGAAAAAAACTTCATTGACGATAGCCAGCGTCGGGATCTCATACATGGAAGTGTTTAACCAGGAGCCTTTCGTCTCGATAGTCAGACCGCAGTCCGCCTCCGTTCCGATCTCGAAATCTTCATATCTGGGCTGCCACAGGCGCAGGAAATCCACATAGGAACCTTTGATCCATTTTACATTTTCCAGATAATTCAATTCTTCCTCCGTAAAACGTAAGTCACAATACGCCCGGATCTGCGCCTTGATCTCTTCCACCATCTCCGTTGTAAAAAATACATCTGTATTCCTGCATTTAAACGTCCAGGTAGTCTTATACGCGCTGAACTGGTGGTAAATGCACTGTCCCATGGAGAACTTATACATATCGTTTTCCAGTAAACTGTTGATGATCTGTGGTAATATCATGATTTTTCCTCTTTCTCTCTTAGCTTCACAGCTGTGTAAATATGATATGTTCTCTAAATGACATCCACCTGGATCGGTCCCATGGCAGCAATCGCCGTCTGGTGGGTCTGCGGAGTCACACAGGCACAGGCGTTCTCGATAACACATACTCTTGCTTCCGGTACAAATGCCTTTGCCATGACTACATTGCTTAACACACAGATTCCGGTACAGAATCCGGTAAAATCCACTTCCATGGGATATTCCCCCTCTGCTGCCTCTCCTGCTGCCGTCACCTCTTCCCAGATTGCCTTCAGCGTATTTCCAAAATCCAGACTGCCAAAAGTAGGCTTTTTCACCGTAAGGATCTGTTCCGGCGCATAATGTTCCTGTACCGCCTTTACAATATCCGGATGGATCTCATACCCTGCTGTCCCCTCCTGTCCATGCAAAATGGGCAGCCTTTTCCCTTCCTGTGTGTCCAGATAATCTGCCGTATGGGTATCCTTGGTGATGATCACCTTGTAGTATTCCCCACTTTCCGCTGCGGCAACGATATTTTTTACCGCTGCCTCGCACTCCTTGTTACCCAGTGCTCCTGTGATGAATTCGTTCTGTGCATCTGTGATCACTAATACTTTCTTTGTCATGTTCCCTCTCCTCTACTCGTTTTTATATAATGATGTCGGGGTCAAAAGCCCCCGACTTTGCACAAAAAGCAGGCAACCGCATCCTGCGACTACCTGCTTCTCTTACTTACAGAAATAATTTCTTCACTTTTTCCGCGTCAAATACGACTTCTGTTAATCCGTCCACTTCGATCTGATACAGGGCATTGGCAGCCAGATGCTCCGCCGCCTGCTCAAGATCACGGATACCGCTGGTGTTGGAATAGATCTCCACCACCGCATCCAGTCCCTCTTCGGTGATAGTGCACTCGTTTGCCTGCAGTCCGATGCGTTTCAGTACCTTTGGCAAGGCAAATCTGGAGAAAATGATCTTCTTCTCCTCCGGTGTGTAATCCGGTATATCGATCACTGCAAAACGCGACATTAACGGGGCACTGATCTGCTCCTTATCGTTAGCCGTTGCAATCGGATAAACTCCGAAGGTCGGCACGGTACATTCCATATAGTTGTCCGTAAATCCCAGATTATCCAGCAAGGTAAGCAGTACATCCGCCGGATTGCCGTTACCTTTGCCGCTGGCCGCTTTATCCAGCTCGTTGATGATGAATACCAGATTGGACTCTCCCGCCATGGAAAAAGCTTCCATGATGATACCGGGTTTGGCATTGGCGTAGATCCTGGAGCTTCCGGTCAGCTGCTCCGGATCGTTGATGGAACTCATATCCAATGTAGTCCAGGGAAGCTTTAAAATCCTTGCCACCGCATAAGCAATCTGGGATTTACCGGTTCCCGCCGGTCCCACCAGAAGCAGACCATAGGCCGGTAAAGTGTGGGTACGGTTGATCTGGATGATGGTCTCCATGATACGCTGTTTGACCCGCTCCATGCCGTACAATTCCTCATCCAGGATCCGTCTGGCTTCCACGGGGTCAATAGCCTCAAAATAGTTGCCCTTCCACTGAATGTTCATCATAATGGACAAGGCTCTCTGTGCATGCCTTCTCTCCTCGGGAGATACCTCGTTGGATCTTGCCACTGCCAGGTTTCTTCTCGCCCACAGGCGGATATTTTCCGGCATGGTCCTTCCGGCACAGGTCATGAAATCGGAGATACTCTGAAGGCTGGTAAGTTTCATATCATCGCCGTCTTCCCCTTCGTCCTCGCCCTGTTCTTCTTCCGCGGGAGCACTGCTTAAAAACAGCCGCTCCATCATGAATTGTAAAAATCCATCCTCTGCAGACAGCTTGGTGCCCCCACCGAAAGCTGTCTCTCGGATCTTATATACTGCATAGCCGTCATTCCTGTTTTCTCCGGAGAGACGCACGTTAATGTGGTTCTCACCAAGCCAGCGGATCAGACTGACAAAACGGGCATCAATCTGCAAAATATCGGCATAAGCGCTGCTGCCTTCCTCTTTAAATTCGAAATTGGTCCGTTTGCTCTGATTACCGAATACACCTACGGCATGATGGTTCCATTTTTCACTGCTGTTATCCAGAATCAAAATCGGTTTCTCCGCAGAGGCTGATCCCTCATTGGAGCGAAACGTAGTATAGGTGCATATAGGATCCTGCTTCTTTTCATTTTCCGGAGTACTGCTGAAATCAAATACCGGCATGCTTAACCTCCTTTTTTCTGGCCTGAATCTTCTCCTCATCGATCAGTTTGAACTGTTTTACAAGATTGGTCATATTCTCAGACTGAGCCAACAGTTCCTCACTGGTAGCAGACAGCTCTTCTGCTGCCGCCGAATTGGACTGTACGATCTCAGAGATCTGGTTCACACCGCTCTCCGCCTGATTCATGGCATCCGCCTGGGTAGCTGCGATCTGGGTCAGTTCCTCGGAATCCTGTGCGATCTTGCGGACACCGTCCACGATAGTGCTTAAGGTCTGGGATGCATGATCCACAGCTTCATTGCCGGCATGGATCTCCTCCAGGGTATCGCCGATCAGATTTCTGGTATTGACTGCGGACTGGGCACTCTGCTCTGCCAGCTTACCGATCTGGTCTGCCACAACAGCAAAGCCTCTGCCTGCTTCTCCGGCTCTGGCCGCTTCAATAGAAGCATTCAGGGACAGCAGATTGGTCTGGCTTGCAATATCTTCGATCTCGCCGATGATATTGCTGATCTTCTCGGAAGTTTCATTGATCCGACCCATGATTTCCATCAGGTGATTCATTTCGGTACGTCCTTCATCCGCCTTAGCTGAATATTCCTGTGCCTGTCTGCTGGAATTCTTCGTATGTTCTGCGGTATCGTCTACCATAGAAGTAATATTGGTAATCGTCGCCTGAAGCTCCTGTACGGCTCCTGCCTGTTCGGTTGCCCCCTCAGCCAGAGACTGTGCCGCATCTGCCAGACTTCCGGCACCCATGGATACTTGTCCGGATACTTCATTGACATTGTACAGTGCCTCATTCATCTTATACTTAATATCTCTCAGCGCTTCTTTTAGTTCATCCAGATCGCCCACATAAAGATCGGGATAACGGAACTTCACTGTCCAGTCGCCGTTTGCCATAGCATTTAATGCCTGGTTGATATCCTCGATGATCATCCTGAGGTTTGTCGCCATTGCTGTAGCCGCACGGTTCATCGCTGCCATTTCGTCCTCTGTCTCCACTTTGGGGAAATCAGATGTCAGATCACCTGCTGCGAAGCCATCCAGTCTGTCTGCCAGCGCTTTCAGCGGTCCGGCGATTCCTTTGGCTATTCTTTTTCCCGCCTTTTCAGATCCTGCAAAGCCTACTCCGATGATCAGAAGGATTACGATAAAAATAACTACACGGAAAACATTCAGCTTGGCTTCCATGGCATTTCCGTTCGTTACACTGCTGTCCAACAGGCTCGTCATATCTGCATAGACCTGCTGGAACACGGGATCCATCTGTTCGCCTGCCATCTGCTGTGCCTGCATCCGCTTAGCAGGATCGGAAGCTGTTCCCAGTTCCAGTATCTGTGCCTCGATCTGCTGATAAGAAGCTACGCCATCCTTGATCTGCTGGTAGGTAGCTCTTCCCTCATCCGTGATCATATCATCTTCCAGGGCACTGATATAGGTATCCAGCTGTTCCGCCGTCATGTCATGGGCATTTTTTGCTTTAGCAATCAGCGTATCGTCATCATAGCCGATGGCGGCACGGGTCTCGCTCCGCATCTCCGCGATAACGATCATCGCCTTACCGATGTCACCCTGTGCGAAACCGTAATGGCGCAACGCATAGGAATACTGGTAACTGACGATTCCCATGGCGACACAGGCAATAATACCTGTTGCACTTAATAATAGAGAAATTATGCGAAATACACTCATTAACCGCTTTTCGATGGGGAGCTTACTTAACTTATCTGATCTGTTCATTCCAATATTCCATCCTTTCCATAAACTGTGAATAAAAATCTGTTGTCCCTTTGTACGGCAATAAATAAAACAGACGCAACAGCAGCAGATTTTCCTCCTGCTGTTTCCCTTCGTCTTCTCCTGTCAGTCTCTCTTCCATGGCATGTAACAGGTCATGCCATTGTAGGGTAAATTGCTGGTTTCTCGTCAGATCCGGAGTATCGATCCATTTACTGACTTTTATCTTGCTGCGGTTCTCCTTCGCACATTCCCCGGTCTGGAGAAAATAGGAAAATCCTCCGTTTTCATAATATCTTCCCAGCGGAAACAGCCGGCAGATTCCAGGCCGGTACGGATGGATGCTACATCTTCCTTCCTCATCCAGATAAGTGCAGGCTTCCTTGGTCCCCTGCATTTTCAGATTCGGCAAGATCACACCGTCCACCACGTTAAGCTCCACCGATGCCGCTAATAGTTCCTGCATGCTTTTCCCCATTCCTGTAGTCATCCGGTAAACATCATAGGGATCCAGGATAATGGAATTGCCCATGCCGTGACAACACCGGGAACAGCCATTGCAACCACCGCAATCCGCTTTCACCATATCACTTGCTTTGTATAAACGGCCGTCGGATATCTCCGCAAGACTTACATTTCGCTTCATATCTACACCATCAGCCTCTCTGTGCCTTGCGTTCCATGATCTCCTTCAGGCTCTCCGTATAAGGAGCTCTCGCCACCCCGTATTCCGTGACAATTCCGGCGATCAGTTCATGGTCTGTCACATCGAATGCCGGATTATAGACCTTTACACCCTCCGGAGCCATGCGCTCCTTGTACCACATCTCAGTAACCTCTTCCGCCTTACGCTGCTCGATGCAGATATCCGCACCGGTGGCAGTCGACATATCAATCGTGGAAGTCGGTGCACAGATGTATACCGGCACACCGTACTGTTTTGCCACTGCTGCCACCACGCTGGTACCGATCTTGTTCGCAGTATCTCCGTTAGCTGCCACTCTGTCACAGCCTACGAACACTGCCTGCACCCAACCCTTGGACATGACGGAAGCGGACATATTGTCACAGATCAGTGTCACATCCACACCTGCAGAATGCAGTTCAAACGCAGTCAGTCTGGCTCCCTGTAACAGCGGTCTGGTCTCATCCGCAAATACATGGAAGTTGTAACCTCTCTCCTGTCCCAGATAAATCGGTGCGGTTGCGGTACCGTATTTTACGGTTGCAAGTTGTCCTGCATTACAGTGGGTCAGAATACCATCTCCCGGTTTTACCAGTTCCAGTCCAAACTCTCCGATTTTTCGACATACTTCCACATCTTCCGCCCGAATCTGCAGTGCTTCGTCATGCAGGATTTCCTTCACTTTTGCGACAGTCTTGTGCTCTTCTCTGCCAGCCTTTACAGCCACAGCATCCATGCGCTTCAGTGCCCAGGACAGATTAACTGCGGTGGGTCTGGAAGAATCCAGATATTCCTTATATTCTGTGAATTTCTGATAAAATTCTTCGAAGTCTTCCGTCTCGATGCGATTCGCCAGCAGGTAGATGCCCAATGCCGCCGCTACACCAATGGCCGGGGCTCCCCGGACCTTCAGCAGATAGATAGCATCCCACATCTCCTGTGCCGTATGTAATGCGATCAGTTCGATCTTACCCGGAAGCAGGGTCTGGTCTATGATGATCACCGCATCCTGTGCTTCGTCCAGTGCTACGGTATCGTAATCAAGGATGTTTTTTTGTTTTTCCATGTGTACTCCTTTATCTTCAGCATCCTTTTGCTACATTTGATGCATTAATTTTCGTGTCTGATAATATCTGCGAACTCCGCTTTCGCTGCTTTCGCAAGGTCATCCGGTTTCAATTGGATCTGAGAGCCGATCCTGCCGCCGCTGACATAGATTTGTTCCTGTGTCTTCGCACTTTCATCAATTCTGGTCACATACTGTTTTTTCATACCGATGGCTGTGCAGCCGCCGCGGATGTAGCCGGTGATGGCATTGATGTCTTTTACGTGGATCATCTCCACGCTTTTTTCTCCGACGGATTTCGCTGCTTTTTTCATATCCAGCTCCTCCGCAATGGGGATGACAAATACAAAATAATTCTTGCTGCTGCCCACGGTGACCAACGTCTTGTAGACCTGCTCATAGGGCAGGGACAGCTTGTCTGCTATCTGAAGCCCATCCACGAATTCCTCGCACTCATAGGTGTGATGGGTATAAGGAATCTTCAGAGATTCCAGGATACGCATGGCGTTGGTTTTTACTTCTTTTTGTTTTGCCATAAAATATCATCTCACATTCTTGTTAACCTTGGTATCATTTTATTTTACTATGCAATTCTTACCTGCGCAAGCATACAAGATAAGAATCTTTTATCACTTTTTTGCAAAAAACTCCGCCCGGCTCCCAGGCGAACCGGGGAATCAGACGGAGTTCTTATATATTATTCTTCCGAATTAGTTTGCTGCCTTCTCAGCCTTTGCAGCCTTCAGCTGCTCGGTCAGAGCGGGAACGATCTTGTTCAGGTCTCCTACGATACCGTAATCAGCTACATCGAAGATAGGAGCTGTCTCATCTTTGTTGATGGCAACAATGAGATCAGACTCTTCCATACCTGCTACGTGCTGAATCGCACCGGAGATACCGATTGCAAAGTAGATCTGGGGACGAACGGTCTTACCGGTCTGTCCAACCTGCAGATCCTTGGGCTTCCAGCCATTATCTACTACTGCACGGGAGCAGGATACGGTACCGCCCAGAACCTCTGCCAGATCCTCCAGGATCTTGAAGTTCTCTGCGCTGCCAACTCCACGTCCACCGGATACCAGGATCTTGGCATCCATGATGTCAACGGTATCGGATACAGCCTTAACGACTTCCTTGATGGTTACATATTTGTTGTTCGGAGTAAATCCGGGATTGTACTCTTCGATCACAGCCTTTGCACCTGCGATAGGAGCGATCTTCTGCATAACGCCGGGACGAACGGTTGCCATCTGAGGTCTGTTGTCAGGACATGCGATGGTAGCGATGGTGTTACCACCGAATGCAGGACGGGTCATCAGCAGCTGATTGTGCTTCTGCTCCTGTCCGGGGATAGCAACGAGAGGGAAATCACCGATTTCCAGTACGGTACAGTCTGCGGTCAGACCGGTCTGAACTCTTGCGGAAACGGTAGGTCCAAGATCACGTCCGATAGCGGTTGCACCTACCAGAACGATCTCAGGCTTATATTTCTCAATAACAGATGCCAGTGCATGTGCATAAGGCTCGGTTCTGTAAGTCTCCAGTTCGGGATCATCTACGAGGATCACCTTATCTGCACCATACTCTGCCAGCTTATCAGCCAGTCCTTTTACGTTATAACCGATCAGAACCGCGGTTACCTCGGTCTCCAGCTTTGCAGCCAGCTCTTTACCTTTGCCGAGCAGTTCTAATGCGATACCACTGATCTCATTGTCTACCTGCTGGGCGAACACATATACACCCTTGTATTCTTCAATATTATTGGTTACCATGGTTTGCCTCCTATATTAGATGATGTGCTTTTCTTTGAATTTAGCAACAATGTAAGCTGCTCCGTCTTCGGGTGAATCGGGAACGATCTTCTCACCTGCGCCCTTACGAACCTTATCGGATGCCTTTGCGATCTTGGTAGGAGATCCCTTCAGACCAAGGTTGCTGTCATCAACATCTTTCAGATCAGCTCTGCCCCAGGTAGTGATCTCTGCCTTGCATGCATCGAAGATTCCGCCGGGAGTCATGTAACGAGGCTTATTCAGTTCGGATAATGCAGTGATCAGGCAGGGCATCTTAGCTTCTACTACATGATATCTGTCATCATACTGTCTCTGAACGATCACCTTGTCTCCCTCAACCTTAATGTCCTGTGCATAAGAGATTACGGGAAGTCCCAGATGCTCAGCGATCTGAGGACCAACCTGTGCGGTATCACCATCGATTGCCTGACGACCGGTAATGATCAGATCATAGTCAAGGTTTCTCAATGCACCTGCAATGGTAGTGGAAGTAGCCCAGGTATCAGCACCGCCCAGTACTCTGTCGGTAACCAGGATTGCTTTGTCAGCGCCCATAGCCAGCGCCTCACGAAGAGCATCTGCTGCCTTGGGAAGACCCATGGTCAGTACGGTAACTTCTGCGCCGAACTCGTCCTTCAGCTTCAGTGCAGCTTCCAGACCAGCCTTATCATCGGGATTCATGATAGCAAGCATTGCGCCTCTGTCAAGAGTTCCGTCAGGATTGAATTTAACACCGCCCTTGGTATCGGGCACCTGCTTAATACAAACAACAATCTTCATTGTATTTTCTCCTTACTTTTCTAATAAAATTTCCGACAAATGCCTGCTTGCTTATTTCAGCAGATCTGCGGAGATAACCATTCTCTGAACTTCGGAAGTACCCTCGTAGATCTCGGTGATCTTTGCATCACGCATCATACGTTCAACTTCGTACTCTCTGATGTAACCGTAACCACCGTGCAGCTGAACAGCCTTGGTAGTAACTTCCATAGCAACCTCAGCAGCATACAGCTTAGCCATAGCAGCTTCTACAGAGTAAGAGATCTTAGGATTGGTCTTGTACTCGTCCTTCTTGCGTGCAGCCTTGTATACCAGCATCTTGGCAGCTTCCACCTTGGTAGCCATATCAGCCAGCTGGAACTGTGTATTCTGGAATCCGGAAATGGACTTTCCGAACTGCTTTCTTTCCTTGGTGTAAGCAACGGTTCTCTCCAAAGCGCCTTCTGCAATACCCAGAGCCTGGGAAGCGATACCGATACGTCCGCCGTCCAGAGTGTGCATTGCGATCTTGAATCCCTGTCCCTGCTTGCCCAGCATATTCTCCTTGGGGATACGGCAGTCGGTGAAGATCAGCTCGTAAGTGGAAGAACCCTTGATACCCATCTTCTTCTCTTTGGTACCGAAGGTAAATCCGGGAGTACCTTTCTCAACGATAAAGGAAGAAATCTCCTTCATCTTTCTGCCTCTCTTCTCTACGATGCCGGTAACTGCGATTACGATATAAACATCTGCTTCTTTACCATTGGTGATGAAGCACTTGGAACCATTGATGACCCACTCATCGCCATCTAATACAGCCTTGGTCTGCTGACCCTGGGCATCGGTACCTGCACCGGGCTCGGTCAGACCGAAAGCACCGATCTTGCGGCCGCTTGCCAGATCAGGAACATATTTCTGCTTCTGCTCTTCGGTACCGAAGGTCATGATAGGATCGATACACAGAGAGGTATGTGCGGAAACGATAACGCCGGTGGTTGCGCAAACCTTGGAAAGCTCCTCAACGCACATAGCATAGGTCAGGGTATCACAGCCCTGTCCGCCATACTCCTTGGGAACAGGAATTCCCATGAAGCCGTACTTAGCCATCTTCTCAACGGTCTCTCTGGGGAAAGTTTCGGTCTCGTCAACTTCCTGTGCAAGAGGTTTTACTTCGTTCTCGGCGAACTCTTTGAACAGCTGTCTCGCCATCTCATGCTCTTTGGATAATGTAAAATCCATGATGTTAATCCTCCATTGTTATTTATACTTGGTTGTAATTATCATGATGTCGGGGTCTAAGAACCCCGACTTTGATGCCTACGGATTGTTTATACTTTACTGTGCATCCACAGGAGTCTTGGTGCGGTCTGCATTGTATACATAGAAGCCCTTGCCGGTCTTCACACCAAGGTTGCCGCCACGTACCATCTTACGGATCAGAGGACATGCACGATACTTGCTGTCGCCGGTCTCGTTGTACAGAACATCCATGATGGCAAGGCAGATATCCAGTCCTACGAAGTCACCCAGCTCCAGGGGTCCCATGGGATGATTAGCGCCCAGCTTCATAGCTGCGTCGATACCTGCGATATCGGATACACCTTCCATCTTGATGAAAGCTGCTTCATTGATCATAGGGATCAGGATACGGTTAACAACAAAGCCTGCTGCCTCGTTTACCTGAACAGGGGTCTTGCCGATCTCTTCGGAGATCTTCTTGATGGTATCCACGGTCTCTGCGGGAGTATTCACACCTGCGATTACCTCAACCAGCTTCATACGGTCTGCGGGATTGAAGAAGTGCATACCGATCAGAGGACGGGTCAGTCCGTTGCCGATCTCGGTAATGGAAAGGCTGGAAGTGTTGGAAGCAAATACACACTCAGGCTTGCAGATCTTGTCCAGCTCACCGAAGGTGGTCTTCTTAACTTCCATGTTCTCGAACGCAGCTTCTACGATCAGATCGCAGTCTGCACACAGGTCTTCCTTCAGACCCGGAGTGATTTTAGCTACGATAGCGTCAACTGCTTCCTGGGTCATTTTTCCTTTTTCTACCAGTCTTGCATAGCCTTTTACGATCTTGGCTTTGCCGCCTTCAGCCCATTCCTGCTTGATATCGCAGAGAGCTACTTCATATCCGTCTACCTGGGCAAATGCCTTTGCAATGCCCTGTCCCATGGTACCTGCACCGATAATACCTACTTTCATGGTAAATCCTCCTGTTTTCTATACATTGTATCATTATTTGAAAAACTATTATAACTATTTATTCTGGAAAGGCTCTTTTACTTTTTCCTTGTTCTTGTCAAGGAAGAAAGCCATGCCATACTTCTGATCTTCTGTCTCGAAGCAATCTCCGAACAGCTTCTCTTCGATGGCTACTGCCTGATCCATATCTGCATCCAGGCCATCATTAATAGCCTTCTTGCAGTTGCGTACAGCGATGGGAGCGTTCTTGGCGATGGTCGCTGCCATCTTCTGTGCTGCTGCCAGCATTACTTCCTGTGCGCTCTTTACTACATTGCCGTCAGCATCAACCTCGGCGCTGTATACCTCATTTACCAGACCGATTCTGTAAGCGTCTGCTGCCTTGATATTACGTGCGGTGTAGATCATCTGCTTTGCCATGCCTGCACCTACCAGACGAGCCAGTCTCTGGGTTCCACCGAAGCCGGGAGTGATTCCCAGTCCTACTTCAGGCTGTCCGAATACTGCATTATCGGAACAGATTCTGATATCACAGCTCATGGAGATCTCACATCCACCACCCAGAGCGAAGCCGTTGACAGCTGCGATCACAGGAATGGGGAAGGTTTCGATCTTGCGGAACACATCGTTACCCTTCTTGCCGAATGCTTCGCCTTCTGCCTTGGTCAGGCTGCTCATCTCTCCGATATCTGCACCTGCCACGAAGGACTTACTGCCTGCACCGGTGATCACCAGGCAGCGAACCGTTGCCAGATCTACTGCATCCAATGTAGCGTTCAGTTCATCCAGCACCTGAGAATTCAGTGCGTTCAGTGCTTTCTCACGGTTAATGGTGATAGTTGCCACATTACCATTCTGCTCATACAAAATGTAATCCATGTTTTTACCTCATTTCACATTTCTATTCGTGTTTTCAAAACCACACTAAGGCGATAGAGATTCTACCGCCCCAGCGAATATTTATAAAATTAATCCTCGATCTTAACGATGGTGGAGCAGCCCATGCCACCGCCGATGCACAGAGTAGCCAGACCGGTCTTGGCACCTCTTGCCTGCATCTCATGCAGCAGAGTTACCAGGATACGGCATCCGGAAGCTCCTACGGGATGACCCAGCGCGATAGCACCACCGTTGGGGTTCAGCTGCTTATCTACATCAATACCCAGTTCCTTACCAACTGCTACGGACTGAGCTGCGAATGCTTCGTTAGCCTCGATAATATCGAAGTCTTCGATCTTCATACCGGTCTTAGCCATTACCTTCTTGGTAGAAGCCACAGGGCCGATACCCATAACCTCAGGACGAACACCTGCCAGAGCACCTGCCACGAAAGTAGCCATAGGCTTAACGCCCAGCTCCTTAGCCTTCTCCTCGCTCATAACAACGATAGCTGCTGCACCGTCGTTGATGCCGGAAGCGTTACCTGCGGTAACGAATCCACCGGGATTGATGGCACGAAGCTTAGCCAGACCTTCGATGGTAGAACCATGACGAGGGCCTTCATCGGTATCGAATACGATGGTCTCTTTTTTCTTCTTAACTTCCACGGGAACAATCTCTGCCTTGAAGGCACCGTTCTTCTGAGCTTCTTCAGCCTTTAACTGGCTCTTTAATGCGAACTCATCGAGTTCTTCACGGGTAAGTCCCCACTCTTCGCAGATATTGTCTGCGGTCTTAATCATATGATAATCATTGAAAGCGTCCCAAAGTGCATCTTTGATCATGGTATCTACCATGGTTGCGTTACCCATACGATAACCATAACGTCCCTGAGGAATTGCGTAAGGAGCCATGGACATGTTCTCCATACCACCTGCTACTACGACATCTGCATCACCGGCCATGATCATCTGTGCAGCCTGGTTCACACAGTTCAGACCGGAACCACATACCACGTTCATGGTAACTGCGGGAACTTCAATGGGAAGTCCTGCCTTGATCGCAGCCTGACGTGCTACGTTCTGTCCCTGACCTGCCTGGATTACACATCCCATATATACCTGGTCAACTGCTTCGGGAGCAACGCCTGCTCTCTTCAGAGCCTCCTTGATCACGATAGCGCCCAGCTCCGGTGCAGGAGTTGTGCTTAAGGTTCCACCCATAGTACCGATCGCGGTACGGCAAGCGCCTGCTAATACAACTTTCTTTGCCATTTGTTTGTCCTCCATTTTTTTGTTTTGCTTGGTTTGCTTTCTGAAATGTTTTTAGATTGTTATTTTTTTATCATTTCACTGTTCCTATTTTAACATAGCGAAATCGGTTTTGCAATGATTTTGTCAAAAAAATAACAAAATAACTGATGCAATTTTAAACAGCCTGCCGTAAGTCCGGCAGGCTGTCTGTCATTGCTTATTTAATTGTACCTTTTTACACTGTTTTTACGGCTTATACTTCCGGCTCGATCAGTCCGTAAGTGTCGCCTTTTCTCTTGTAAACTACGTTCACCTGATCAGTCTCTGCATTACAGAATACGAAGAAGCTGTGTCCCAGCAGTTCCATCTGGATGCAGGCATCCTCGGGATACATAGGCTTGATGTCGAATTTCTTGGTACGAACGATCTTGATCTCCTCATCATCCGTATAGTCATTCTCTACATAGGCTTTGCTGAAGGAACCGGCCGCCTGCTGTTTGTCAACGATCTTGTTCTTATATTTTTTCAGCTGTCTCTCAATGATCTCTTCTACCAGATCAATGGATACATACATATCGTTGCTTACCTGCTCCGAACGGATAATACTTCCCTTAACCGGAATGGTTACTTCAATTTTCTGACGATCCTTTTCAACGCTTAATGTTACATGTACTTCTGTATCGGGATTGAAATACTTGTCCAGCTTGCCGATCTTTTCCTCCACTGCTGCTCTTAATCCTGGTGTAACTTCGATGTTTCTGCCAACAATAATAAACTTCATGCTGATCATCCCTTCCAAGTATTTATTTACAAAGATCACTGTAGCAACCCTTGCATTTATTGTATAGTCATTATAGCATAATAGTGCAACGTTTTGCAACAATTTGAGGAGTTTTTTACTTGTTTTTGACATTCTGTATGTCAAACTTAAAATCGACAAATCGTGTCAATTTCTGATTTTTATTACATGTTCACAAAACATTTGTTCCTGCTTTTTTGTAAAATCCTCATCTCAGAATCACCTTTTTTTCTGTGGATAATGTGTATAACTTGGTGTATAAGTAACTTTTATCCTATTTTAGGGCTTTTTTAATGTGGATAACTTTCTGTGTGTTTTTGCTATTATTTTAACGTTATTACGCACCTGTATGTTTTTTTGTATACTTTGTATAGTTTTGTTTTGTCAATCCTTTTTTCATCGCGTAATAATATTTTGACAAATTGCACAATTCAGTGTACAACTCTATATGTTTTATCCCATTAGCGCACTTTGGGCATACATACAAAAAAAGGCACTGTGTATTTTCACACAGTGCCTTAGTTTTATTGTTACGATTAGAATATCCGTCGAACTGCCAGTACCTTCTTATAATCAGCATTTGAAACGATAATACCGGTCTTGGCGGTAGATGCATGAACGATCTGACCATTACCGATATACAGTGCTACATGACCGGAGTAACAGATCAGGTCTCCTGCCTGTGCATTAGCCAGTCCGTCAACTGCTGCACCCTGGCTGCGGTCTGCGGAAGAGGAATGAGGAAGGCTTACACCGAAGTTCGCATATACACTCATTACAAATCCGGAACAGTCGGTACCGTTAGTCAGGCTGGATCCGCCGTATACGTAAGGGTTACCAACGAACTGTAATGCGTAGTTGGCAACTTCAGTACCCATCTCGCTGTCTCCGCTGGCTGTATAGGTAACTGCGGGGGCACTACCGGAAGAACTCTTACTGCTTCCCGCTGCCTTCGCTGCCGCTGCGGCGCGGGCTTTTTCTCTCTCCTGCTTCTCCTTAGCCAGACGCTTTTCTTCCTCCTCCTTGGATTCCGCTTCAACGAACTCCGTATGAAGAGAAACAAATTCTGTGGAGACCCATCCAAGACCTTCCTCGGTATCTACCTGTACCCAGCCATCGGTCTCATCGGATACTACCAGGTCATCCTCTAAGGGAACCAGACCTAATACAGAAGCCTCTAAAGAAGGTTCGGTACGTACTTTTAAGGTTGTGGTGTTAACGGTCGCCAATCTTGTACCTACCTTTTTGGCAAGCTCTACCGCTTCATCGCCGGTCACACAGTACTCAGCTTTTACATACCCGGTTACGGAACCGGAAGAGATCTGATACCAGCCGTTCTCTTCGGAGATGAAGAGACCTACGGAATCGTCATAAAGCTTACCGACGATCTCCCCCTGCTCACTGGGCATGCTTCTTACATTTACATAATCATTTACCTGTGCAATGACCAGATTCTTAAAAGATTCTTCCTCGGATGCTTCCGGGGTCGTGTCCATCTGATCATCACGGAGTACAGTTTCAATAATACTTTCAATCTGTTTGGTATTGTTCGTACCTGCGGACAGACTCTCTAACTTATTACCCTTTGCCAGGGTCAATTCAATACCACCGCTGGGAAGTACCGATGAAGACGCTGCCGCATCTGCGGTAATATTCATTCCGGAAAAAGCCATAACCGCTGCCATGGTGCACACGGTAATTTTTACAGATTTACGAACCATTCTATCCTCCTGAAACTCTTGGAGCTATCTTACTTTCTTAACTTACTTCTTTACATTTTCGGATCATTTGTTACGAATTTGTTACATCTGTTAACAAATATATCACGCAGTCCTCCTTTTGTCAATATAATAAATTAATTGTCAATTTTGCCAAAAGTTCCCATTTCATGCGGGTTTACGGATTTTTTACGTAAAAAAAGCCACCACATGGGTGACTCTTTTCTTTAAATATTTTTCAATTTTCTTTCAAATTTCTTAATGAATCTATTACTAATCTATGACTGTTTACGAAAACGGTTGCAATAGTTCCCGGCGCTGACCGCCGCATTAGCGCCGTCAGCCACTGCCGTCACAACCTGGCGCAGAGGCTTCTTACGGATGTCACCCGCCACATAGATGCCGGGGATGTCAGTCTCTCCGGTCTCGCCTGCCGGAATATAGCCATCCTCACCGACTGTCACCAGGCTCTGCAGCAGTTCGGTGTTGGGATGGATACCTACAGCGATAAAGATGCCTGCTACTTCCAGATCCTTCTCTTCTTCCGTCTTCACGTTTTTGATGCGCAGCTTTTCCACCATATCCTCACCGCAGATCTCCGTGACCACATGGTCGTAGAGGATCTCCACGCTGGGAAGACTCTTTAATTCCTCCTGTAATACCATGGCTCCCCGCAGGCTGTCTCTTCTGTGGATCAGATACACCTTTTCACAGGTTCTCGCCAGATAAATGGCATCCTCCAGCGCAACATCTCCACCGCCAACCACAGCTACCGTTCTGCCCCGGAAAAAAGCTCCGTCGCAGGTAGCGCAGTAGGACACACCCATGCCGTTTAATTCTTCCTCACCGGGCACGCCAAGCTTCGCATGCTCCGCACCGGTGGCAAAAATCACCGTACGGGTCTCCAGTTCCCGGTCTCCTGCGTAGACGCATTTGTAATCTCCACGTTCTTCCACACTGTGTACCGTGGCTTCTAAGAATTCCGCCCCCAGCTTCTCTGCATGCTGTCTGAAAGTCATCCCCATGTCGAAGCCACTGATCCCGGGAAGTCCCAGATAGTTATCCACTTCATAAGTATTAAGAATCTGTCCGCCGCTCATGGGCTTTTCTTCTATAATAAGTAGGTTCAGCCCCGCACGCTTTCCGTAGACTGCTGCGGACAGTCCTGCGGGACCGGAACCGATAATGATCAAATCGTACATAATTTTCTCTCCTTTTGTTCAGTGTAGCAGTTCCCCTATGGAAAAGCAAGTCCATCTGTGCTACACTCGTTTTACAGGTTTTTAGCATTCGGCACTGTTTTATCTCCAAAGGGTGCCGTAGAATTCAGAAAGGATACTTTACATGAATACAATAAAGAACACACCGTTGGCTCTTGTCACCGGTGCTTCCCGCGGTATCGGACGTGCCATCGCAGAGACCCTCGCCGGAGCCGGTTACGACCTTGTCCTGACCTGTAGCCGCACTCTCCCGGAGCTGTCCGCCCTTGCTAACTCTCTGGAAGAAAAATACGGGATCCACTGCACCGCGCAAATGGCAGACGCATCGGATCCCGTTGCCATGGATCAATTATTTGCTTCCCTGAATCATCTGGACGTTCTGGTCAATAATGCCGGAATCTCTTACATTGGTCTGCTCACGGATATGAGTGTCGAAGAATGGCAGAATGTCATAAATACGAATCTCAGTTCCTGTTTCTACACCTGCCGTCTGGCGATTCCTCTGATGCTTCAGAAGCACAGCGGACGCATCGTCAATATTTCTTCCGTCTGGGGAAACGTCGGAGCTTCCATGGAAGTCGCCTATTCCGCTTCCAAGGGCGGCATGAACAGCTTCACCAAAGCTCTCGCCAAGGAGCTGGCGCCCAGCAATATCCAGGTCAACGCCATCTCCTGCGGTGTTATTGATACTGCCATGAACCACTGCTTCTCCCCCGAGGAAATGAACGCTCTCCGGGAAGAGATTCCCGCCGACCGTCTGGGCCAGCCGGAGGAAGTCGCAAAACTTGTCCTCCAGCTCATCCAGGCGCCAACCTATCTCACCGGACAGATCCTTACTCTTGACGGAGGCTGGCAATAATGCCAGCCCCTAATATTCTTCTCTATATTTCTGCAAGATATTCTCTCATATGCTCTCGGATATGCTCGAACTGTTTTCTCGTATGAGAATTTTTCGACTCAAAATTCATCAGTCGATCCAGATACCCCTGTCTCTTCACAATACGGCAGCTCTCGGGATAGACCAGCTCGTACACCAGGGAAATATGTCCCACCACATTATCCACCGCCGTTTTTTTCAAGGAGCGGAGCACCGCGTGCTCCTCATCAAAGCTCTGCAGTACTTCCGGCGTCACTTCCTCCTGGTATAATACCTCGGTGTCCACATTGTAGATTTCTTCCAGAGGGAATTCCACATTGACCTTCAAAATATCAATCTTATCCGCATCCCGTAAGATATGGCAGAACATTGCTGTACGTTCGTCCAGTTTTTCCGGAATCCGGTAGGCGCTGTGATAAAACACCGCCGTCCACAGAAGCTCATCGCAGGAAGCATCTTCCACGAAATCCCGGATACTGATTCCGGCGTCTGCCTGAATTTCCTCGGACAGGCTTTCTTCGCTTCCGGAAGCAAGTCCGTGTTTCTCTTCCCAGACCTTACCAAATAAAATCCTTGCTCCATATTTCGCATGATCGATGGAATCCGCATCGGTGAAGGTACCATATACCCGCTGCTGTTCAAAGCGTCCCACATCATGGAGCAGTCCGGTCAGCCATGCAATGTCCACCTCTTCCTCCGGAAGCTCCAGAGATCTGGCGATCTGCTGGCACAATCCGCAGACCCGGTAGGTGTGTTCTATTTTCAGGCGGATCATGTCCCGGCTGCTGTCATAACGGTCCGTGTATTCCTGAAATGCTGCCAGTGCTTTTTCTCTGTTAATTTTCATCGCCTGTCGCCTCTTATCTTATTTTTTCTCTGCCATCTGTACATATACCAATTGGTATACCACTACACAGATCACTGCAACCACCAATAACAGTCCCAGTTCCAATACCCAGGTGGGAATGGCAGCGGCGCATATCACGGTTAAGAAGTCCACTGCGAAATGAAGTCCAAAGGCTGCTGCCAGCTGCAGCTTTCTGCCTGTCTTCACCGCACTGTATACAAGAATCGACAACGCGATCTGCAGAGCGATCGCACTGATCCGCTCTACCGGTGCAAGATAGAACTGGTAAGCCGGTGTGGTCCATAGAACGGAAAGCTGATTGTAGGTTACCTCCTGCTGTGCGGGCTCCAATGCCGTCATAGTCTTCTCCATCAAGCCACCGTTGATCATGGCTGCAGTGAGGAGATTACTCATAGAAGACATACCAAGAATCAGAAAAGCCTCAATACCACCGTGTCCTGCACCATACATCAGTGCGTTTTCCCGGGTAAGATGTTTTTTCAGGCAGAATTTCATGGCGATCCACCGGCCACACTCCTCAAAAAGTGCTGCTGCAAGCCCACCGTAAATCGCATACAGCCAGAGATTGTCCCGGATCACGCTTCCGGTCACCGTCAGCATGATGGCATGACAGATCTGCTCTAAGATCATGGCAAAGCCCACGAAAATTCCACAGCCGATGAAGAACGCCGGCACCCACGCCCTTGTCTTCTTATAGATAAAGACACCTAAAAATATGGGTAACCCCACGGATAACAGCAGAGATATCACCATCCCCACCATACTTGCACCGCTTACAGTTCCCCAGTTCATTGCTGTTTCCACTGTATTTGTTACTGTCATATACTCTCCTATCCGGGCGCCGCTGGGGCGCTCTGCGCACTTGTTATTTCACTGTCTGCTGCCGCTTATATTCACCGTTTCCTCTTGTAAGATTTTCCGAAAAAAAGTAAGAAAACCTTCCTCTACCGCCACCTGATCCACCGCCGTCTCAGGCAGGTCATAGAAATATCTCCCGGTTCCGGGATCCAGGGAAATGCTGTCCAGCGGGAACCCCTCTCTGCGGATGCTGCTGTGAGGTACATCCGTCAGCCAGAATTTCTCACTTTCCATGTCAGGCTCCATCGCCTCATATACATGTTCCTCATCCTGCACATAGCAGATGGCATTGCGGTATTTTGCCGTAAGCCTTCCATAGTGTCTGACCAGTCCGGTATAGTGCTCCAGCATCTGCTCATCCGTCAGATACACACCGTTCACCGTACGCACATGTACCCCGGGCTGGACCGCCTCCGGGACATCTTCAAAATACAACCCGGAATCGCAGGAAAATACAGGCATACGAAAAGCTTCATAATAAGCATGCGCTTTCTGCCTGGCATTCTCCAGAGGCGTATTGCCGGTCTCCGGGACATTCGGGATCTCCACACCCTGTGCCCGCAGATCCTGCAGACTGATCAGTTCGATGCCAAGTCCGGCTATGCGGTTCTGCATGGCAGCTGCCTTGGCCGGATTGCCGGTACCATATAACAGTTTCATAAGCGTTGTCCTGCTTTCTTTCCGGTCAGATCAGTGCCGGGGTCTGTGCCAGGACAGAGATAATCGCGATCGCCGCCAAAATCACAACAACTACCACTACTGCAACAATGATCTTTTTTTTCATATAGGATACCTGCTCTTTCTAACCCTTTTATGGTTTTGCATCTCATGAACTAATGATGGCATATTTCAAGGACAATTTCAAGGATTATAAAAATATTCAAAATGGCTCCACTTTCTCGCCCGGCCAGGATTTTCTGAGTGCCGCATAGGAAACCAGAAAGTTAGCAAGCCAGCCGGCCGGCACGGCAAGCCAGACAAAGTCGATGCCAAAACGCGGTGCACAGATCAAAGCCACAGACAAGCGGATCGCAAGGTTTACCATGTTGGCAATAAGGAATGGGCGCATGATTCCAAGTCCGCGAAGAACTCCATCGGTCGCCATTTTAATTCCCATAAAGATAAAGAAGTAACCAAGCCATCTCATATAATCTCCGGACACCTGATAAGCCAGCGCTGTTCCGTCTTTTCCAAGAAATAGCGAAGAAATCTGCGTGTGCAGTGTTTCAATGACAAGGAAGGCAAGCGCCGCAAAACACACGTCCAACACCAATGCCGCATGATAACCTTTTTTGATACGCTCGGTTCTGCCTGCCCCAAGGTTTTGGGAAACATACGGCGAAACTGCATTACCGATGGACACGAAGATCAGGGAAAAAACATTCTCCACCCGCATCGTCGCCGCATATCCTGCAAGAGCCTGTGTCCCGAAAGGATTTACCACTGCCTGTACAATCATCATACCGATCGACACGGTAGACTGCTGCAAAACCGAGGGCACTGCGATCCGAAGCATCGAGCGCAGACCGCGCCCGTCAAATCGCTGAAACGGGCTTTGGTATCGCCGCATCCGGTTAAAAAAGATCACAAGTGAAAAAACAGCGGAAATTCCCTGGGCAATCAGGGTTGCAAGTGCCGCACCGAATACACCAAGTCCCAGACCGGCTACCATCCAAAGGTCCATCACAATATTCAGGAGCGATGAAAAGATCAGCAGCCCCAGCGGAATTTTTGATTCACCGATGGAAGTGAACATAGTGGAGAGAATATTGTACATGAATAAAAACGGAAAGCCCACAAAATAGACCCGCAAGTACAGTACCGCTTCCTCCAGAATATCGGCAGGGGTCTGTAAAGTGCTCATCATCGCATGGGAAAAGCAAAAGCCAAAGATACCAAGGAGGATGCTCAGAAGCAAAAAGCTGATCAGTGACGTAGACACAATGGTTTTCATTTTGCCATACTCTTTAGCGCCGAAATAGCGGCTCACAAGCACACCGGCACCGACACCGGCACCCAGTGCCACACAAATGAAAACATTTGTCAGGGCTGCACAGGCACCCACCGCTGCCAGTGCAGAGGAACCCACAAACTGACCGACGATAATGGAGTCAGCCATATTGTATACCTGCTGAAAAAAGCTGCCGAGAATCATCGGCATTGCAAAAACCGTCAGCGCTTTCAGCGGCGCATCGGTAATCAAATACTCATCTTTTGACATGATCCTATTCCTCCACAACTTCCTGCTTTTTATCCGAAAGTACAAGCATAGCAAGTGCGATCAATACAATAATTAGTCCTGCAATTGAAAGCACTGTAGAAATTTCTCTAAGGCAATACCGCATAATTCTAAGTGCCGATACGGCGAGCGAGGTGCGGCAG
>ENA-OUPZ01000569-OUPZ01000569.1-human-gut-metagenome-genome-assembly--contig:-NODE-569-length-23670-cov-13.907813_pt1 | contig 23670 bp, 17 predicted proteins | sample MGYA00237941_ERZ548813 | MGnify/ENA primary metagenome ERZ548813 (study PRJEB26490, sample SAMN05194712) | human gut metagenome | biome: terrestrial biome; feature: human-associated habitat; material...
CTCGCTACCTCCACCTTGGCAAGGTGGCGCTCTACCAGATGAGCTACGGCCGCATGGCGGAGAGTTTGGTTTTGTCGCGCTCTCTCCGGGCGACGAATGCTATTATATGGCATTCGATGTAAAAAGTCAAGCTTTTTTCGCCTATTTTTTCAAAAAGTCATACGTTTACTGCTTTTCTACGGTGTCCGGCCAGTTTTTCAGCAGGTCATTCAGGTCTACTTTGTACTGTTTGCCGCAAAACTGGCAGTTGACCTCGGCAATGGGGTCTTCATCGCGCAGTTTCTCCACCTCTTTTTTGCCAAGGCTGCGGATGGTGCGCTCCACGCGGTCCAGGCTGCAATCACAGCAATAGTCAATGCGGGTGGAATCCAACGGTTCGGGGTTAAAGCCGTCCAGCGCCATATTCAGGATATCGGGAATACTTTTACCCTGCTGCAGCAAGGTGGTAATGCCGGGCATTGCGCCGATATTCTTTTCCAGGCGGGTGATCTCATCCTCGGTTGCGCCGGGCATGAGCTGCACGATAAAACCGCCCGCGCACTGCACCGTCAGATCCGGGTTGACCAGAACGCCCAGCGCGCAGACCGTTGGTGTCTGCTCACTGATGGCAAAATAGTTGGTGATATCCTCGGCAATCTCACCGGAAACCAGCGGCACCTGGCCGATATAGGGTTCCCGCATACCAAGGTCGCGGATCACATCCAGCGTGCCATCCTTACCCACGGCAGCGCCGACGTTCAGGTGGCCGTCCGCGCGCGGGGGCAGCTCCACGATGGAGTTTTCGACATAGCCTTTTACATCGCCCGCGCCGTTGGAAACGGCCAGAATACGGCCCGCCGGGCCGCCGCCCTTGATCTGTACGGTGACAGAATCAGAATCCGATTTGAGCATCTGGCCCATCATGGCAACACCGGTCAGCAGGCGCCCCAGGGCTGCGGTGGTAACGGCGCTGGTTTTGTGCAGCTGCTCCATTCGGCGCACAATGGCGGTGGAATCAATGCCATAGAACAGGATGCCACCGTTTTCCGAAATGCCGCGCAGCAGGTTGCTGCTGTTTTCATTTTTTGTTTCACACATAGAATCAATGACCTCCCGAAGCAGGGGTGCGGCGGTTAGGCCGGGGTGCCGTCTGCTTCCTGTGTATACTGCTTGACTGCCGTGATGATCCAACGCTGGCTGTCCGGCCGGACAGGGCCAAAGCTTTCGCCATCGGCAATTTTGACCGGGTCAAAGCCGTATCTGGTTAGCAGCGCTTTGACGGTATCAAGCGGGTAGCTGTATTCCGAGAAAGATTCATGGAAGTCTTCCCCGGTATCTTTATAGTGGATATCAATGCTGAGGTCTACGCGACCTGTCTGTGGGTCATAGCGGTTGCTCCAGCGGCAGGCGGCGTCATCCTCATCAAAATCAAAAGTCTGGCCGGAAAGCACTTTTTCATGCTTATAGGGTGTGTTCAGGTCAAACACAAAAACGCCGTCTTTTTCCATAAAGAACGCGGCTTTTGCGATGGCCTTTTCAAAGTTTTCCAGCGGACCGATGTGGTTATAGGTATCGAAAGTGGAAACCGCGGCGCGGATGGTCCCGTACAGGTCCAGCTGCAAAAGGTCCTGGCACAGCAGCATGGGGTTGGTCAGCGGCAGGCCAAGGGCATCGGCTTTGTCCCGCAGGACGCTGAGCATCTCTTCCGAAACGTCAATGCCGATCATATCGTACCCAGCCTGGGCCAGCATCAGGGTCAGCTCGCCGGTGCCGCAGCCGAAATCTGCCACAATGCCATCCTGGATGCCGTGGGCTTTCAGCTCCCCGGTCACATAGGCGAACAGCGCATCATAATCAGCTGCGCCGTTGAACTCGTCATAAAAATAGGCAAATTCCTGATACGCCATGGTTTAGGCCTCCGGTGCCAGGCAGGCATCCAGATACTGGCGCAGTTCTTCGACCCCGGTCCCCTTTTCGGCGCTGGTCAAAAACACCTGCTTGCAGCCATAGGGGGCGCAGGTGATGCGGAACTCTTCCAGCTGGGCGGTCATCTCAGATTTTTTGAGCTTATCCGCCTTGGTCAGCGCCACAACAAAGGGAATCCGGTGGAAGTGCAGGTATTCCATCATCTGCACATCGTCCGCGCTGGGGGCATGGCGGCTGTCCAGCAGCTGCACCAGCACATTCAGCGCGCGGTCCGCTTCAAAATAGCTGTTGATCAGCTCGTCCCAGCGCTCACGGTCCGCATTGGACACCTTGGCGTAACCATAGCCGGGCAGATCCACAAAATAGGCGGTATCCACACGGTAAAAGTTGATGGTTGCCGTTTTGCCCGGCGTTGCGCTGACGCGCGCCAGATTTTTGCGGTTGCACAGCCTGTTGATCAGGCTGGATTTGCCCACGTTGGAACGGCCGGAAAAGACAAATTCCGGGCGGTCGCTTTCCGGCAGCTGGCTGGAAAGGCCATAGGATGCCTGAAATTCACTGCGATTATAATTCATAAATACAACTCCCTTTTCCGGCTTTTCCGCGTTGGTCACATCACGGCAGCAGGTTCCTTGGCGGTGCTCTGCTCGGTTGCGATCAGCTGGGTAGCCTGCGGCATGGTGCGTTTGTGGGCAGCGGATGCTGCGGGCAGGATGAGTGCATGTTTGAGCACCTGAGAAAGGTCACTGACGGGGATGAACTTGACGGCCTTTTTGACCTCCTCATCCACCTCGTACAGGTCGGGCTTGTTGGCTTCAGGGATGAGCACGGTGGAAATGCCCTCGCGGAAGGCTGCCATGCTCTTTTCTTTCAGGCCGCCGATGGGCAGAACATTGCCGTGCAGGGTGATTTCACCCGTCATGGCAAGGTCGTGGCGGACTGGAATCTCGGACAACGCAGAAATCAGCGCGGTGGTCAGGGTGACACCGGCGGAGGGGCCATCCTTGGGTACAGCGCCTTCGGGGGCATGGATATGGATATCGGTGTTCTTGAACTTATCCGGCGCAATGTGGTAGGTTTCGGCATGTACGCGGGCATAGGTCAATGCCAGGTGAGCGCTCTCTTTCATTACATCACCCAGGCTGCCGGTGATCTCCACCTTGCCGGATCCGTTGGGGATGATGGAAACTTCGATGGGAAGCATCTCTCCGCCCACGCTGGTCCAGGCCAGGCCGTTGGCAATGCCAACAGCATCGGTGCGGGAAATAAAGGTCGGCTTGACCTTTTCGGGACCGAGCATTGCTTTGACCATGGCAGGGGTAACATTGATCTTATCTTTCTCCCCTGCGGCGATCTTTTGAGCGCACTTGCGCAGCACGGCGGTGATGGTGCGCTCCAGAGTACGCACGCCGGCTTCGCGGGTGTAGCCGTCAATGATCTCATACAGCGCCGCCGGGGCCATGGTAACGCGGGATTCCAGGCCGTTATTTTTGAGCTGTTTGGGCAGCAGATGGCGGCGGGCGATGTTGAACTTTTCCACGCGGGTATAGCTGGGCAGTTCAATCACATCCATACGGTCATACAGCGGGCCGGGAATGTGGGAAGCATCGTTGGCGGTGGTAATGAACAGCACGTTGCTGAGGTCAAACGGGATATCAAGATAGTTATCCTTAAAAGTCTTGTTCTGTTCAGGGTCCAGCACTTCCAGCAGGGCACTGGAAGGATCGCCGCGGTAGTCCCCTGCCAGCTTGTCGATCTCGTCCAGCAGGATGACCGGGTTGGAGGACTTGGCGGTATTAATGGCGCTGATGATGCGGCCGGGCATTGCGCCGATGTATGTACGGCGGTGGCCGCGGATCTCGGCTTCATCATGCACGCCGCCAAGGCTCATGCGGGCAAAGTTGCGGTCCATGCAGGCGGCAACGGAGCGCGCAATGGAGGTTTTGCCGACACCCGGAGGGCCGACCAGGCAGATGATCTGGCCCTTGACATCCGTGTTGAGCTGGCGGACGGCCAGAATTTCCAGAATGCGCTCCTTGACCTTTTCCAGACCATAGTGGTCATGGTCCAGCACCTTGCGGGCATGGGCCTGGTTCAGATCATCCTTGGTAAAGGTGTGCCAGGGCAGGCCGATGACGGTATCCAGATAGCTGCGAATCACGCTGATTTCGGCCTGATTGCCGGCCATTTTGCCAAGGCGCTCGCATTCTTTCAGCAGCTTTTCCTCGCTGGCGGCATCCAGGTGCAGGTCCTGAATCTTCTGGGCATACTTTTCCGCTTCGGCACGGGTATCCTCGGCATCGCCCAGTTCTTCGCTGATGATGTGCATCTGTTCCCGCAGGTAGTAATCGCGCTGGTTTTTATCCATCTGGACGTTCACTTTATCGTCCAGTTCTTTCTCAATGGCCAGCACTTCACATTCCTGGCGCATCACAAGCAGGAGCTTTTCCAACCGGCTGGGGATGGAATTTTCCTGCAGAATGGTCTGCTTGTCCTCATATTTCAGCAACAGGTTGGCCGGCATATATTCGCTCAGGTAGAGCGGATTATCCGAGGAGACGATGTTATACACCACATCCTTGGAGATCTGCGGGCTGTAGGAGAGATACTCCTCAAAGCACTCTTTCAGGCTGCGAACCAACGCCTCGGTCTGGGTGCGCTTATCTGGTGCCACACCGCGCACGGGAGCGGGGCGGACATCAGCCTGCAGGTATTTGCCACTGGCATCCAAGTCCAGCAGTTTAGCACGGGACTTTCCTTCTACCAGTACCTTGACCAGATCTTCGGATACACGCAGCACCTGCTTAATTTCCGAAATGACGCCATAGGCATACAAATCCTGGGCAGTGGGCTCCTCGGTCTCCATATCCTTTTGTGCAATCAGAAAAATATTGCTGTTGGCATGCATGGCAGCCTCGATGGCGGCAATGGACTTCTGGCGGCCCACCTCAAAGTGGACCACATTATTGGGGAACACCACCAGCCCGCGCAGTGCAACCACCGGCAGGTGCATGGCGTTATGGGCCACACGAACCCTTACTTTTGCTTCTGACATATCTTTCCCTCCCCGGGCCAGCTGGCCGCGGATTTTATTTCAAGTACGGCAATCAGCGCTTTGTTCTGGCGCGTTTGCCATGGTTTTATTTTGCTTTTGCCTGCATCGGGCATTCGTACAGCCCACGGATGGCCGCGCTGCCGCAGGCAGGCCGCGGCAGCAGCACATTCAACGCAGATGGCAGAACTTCCGCTTTCAACTCCATCACCGGGGCACACTCGCCATCAATTGTGGCAATGATGGGGCGGTTGTCCAGCACCTGCATTTCCACGCTGCGGGCACGGTAAAAGGTCATAAAGCTGCGGAACTCCGGCACGATGGTATCGGCATCCTGCATGTGCCGCCCGGCTTTGTATTTGGCCAAAATTCCCGCAACCTGAATGCGGGAGATGGGTTTGACCAGCACAATATCGAGCAGACCGTCATCCATGGCTGCATAGGGCGCAGCCTGATAACCGCCGCCGTAATAGCCGCCATTACAGATGGCCGCCATCATATAAGTACCGGTATACTCTTTGCCGTCGATCGCAACGCGCAGCTTGTGGCCGAAGCGGCTGAGCATAGCCTGTAGAATCGAGAGCGTATAGGCTGCTGTTCCCCCGCATCCCGGCAGCCGCCGGAATTTTGGGATGCCATATGCCACCTGAGCGTCCAGCCCGGCGGCGCAGATATCGATTCCGATACCAAGGGATGTTTGCAGCAGGTCCACCCGGCAGGGCTGTGCCTGCAGCTGGGCGGCAAAATCTAAAAAAGGCGCTTGGCCCGCCGCGCCGAAGTTGCGCACATAGTCGTTCCCGCTGCCGCAGGGCACACAGCCGACCGCTACATTCGCGCTGCCTGCCGCGCCCTGAACCAGCTCGTTCAGCGTTCCATCTCCACCGCAGGCATACAGCGCCACCGGGGTACCGGATGCCGCATACCGGCGGGCTGCTTCGCGGGCCTGACCGGCATACTGTGTGACAACAATTTGAGGCTGGGGCAGCTGGAGCTGGCGGGCCGCCGCCTGGATCCGGGGCACAAGCTCTGCGCTCGCATCCCGTTTTCCTGCAACGGGGTTGATGAAAAATACCTGTTCCACCGCGGTGCTCCTTCTGCCCAATAGGAACCGCTTTGCCCTTCACGGGGGTAGCAGCTCTTATTTCTGGCTCCAAAAATACAGAATATATTGTATCTGGTTTGGCTGTAAATAGCAAGTGCTTACTACAAGATGTTACAATTTGTGCGGATAAAATTCACAAGATGTTCGATTTTGTCCGATTTGTCCGCTCCATTTTTGCCTGCTGTTATTCGCGCGGGCGGGCCAGGGCATCGCGGCGGAACGCCTGCATGGCGGCTTCGTCCTCAAAGCTGGCAATGTACAGCTGGTCCCCCATTTCGCGGGCCAGAACTTCCGGCAGGCGCGGAGCCGCGTTCAGGCAGGAGCGGTACTTTTTCAGCAGCTCCTCATGCGGCATGCGGTAGCGCAGTTCATCGTGACGGCCCGCACAGCAGCAGTAGCGGTGGTAACGCGCCAGCGGATGGTGCGCAGCGCCGAATGCCACCATATCGGCCCAAATCTGGTACAGGTCCAGCCCGCCGGCATAGTTGAGCATATCCACCGTATAGCCGCCAGCCGGGCGCATGTTGACTTCCAGCCCCAGGATATCCCCCGCATTGCCCAGACTGGGCTTGGCGGTTTTCAGGCGGAAAAATTCCAGGTGGAAAAAGCGGCTTTTGGCACCAAAGGCTTTCAGGGCAGCTTCGCCCATTTTGCGCAGTTCGGGGCTGATTTCCGGTGCAACATAGTACCACATCGGCTTTTTGCCATGGGCAATCTCCATGATGCTGTCCGGCGTAACATGGCTGGCGGCATAGATCGGCTCGGCATTGGCATCGGCCACGCCGTCAAAGGTCACGATCTCACCATCCACAAATTCTTCCAGGATATAGTTGGCCGCATTGGGGCCCTCCTGCTGGAAAAATTTGTTCAACTCGGTTTTATTCTTGAACTTATGGGTGCCGTTTGCCCCCACGCCGTTATCTGGCTTGGCAATGACGGGCCAGCCGACAGTTTTGGCGAAAGCCTGGGCCTCCGTTACATCTGCCGTCACACACCAGCGGGCGGTGGGGATACCGGCTTTCTGGTAGTAGGTTTTCATCACGGATTTGCGCTTAAACTTTTCGATCTCAGCGGATTTAATGCCGGTGGTGATATTAAAATCTGTCCGCAGGCGGGCATCCTGTTCCAGCCAATATTCATTGTTGCTTTCTACCCAGTCGATCTTGCCATACTTGAAAGTGAAAAAGCCCATGGCGCGCAGCATTTCATCATAGTTTTCCATGTTGTCCACACGGTAATACTCGGTCAGTGCGCTTTTGAGCAGGGCGGGCAGCGTTTCGTAAGGGGCATCGCCAATGCCAAGCACATTTACGCCATTGGCACGCAGGCGGTCACAAAAATTCCAGTAATTTTCCGGGAAATGCGGTGAAATAAAAACAAAATTCATTTTTCCTGTACCCCTTTTCCGGCCGCCGCAGCGGCATGAAACTTTATTATTTTGCATAATTTTACATTATATCCACTGTTGCGGCGGGATGCAAGGTGTTTTTCGCCCACGGTGGATTGCTGCCATGCCCGGCATGGGGCAGATTCGGCATGGTTTGCGTTGATATTTTACTGCGTGTATATTATAATAAAGCTGTTTTATTGTTTGATATTTAGCTTATATCAGCTTTCAAATTTTATTTCTTTGTCCCAAAGGATGTGTTACTACTGGCAAAAAATTCAACTTTACCAAAACTTACCCGCAATGGGCGGTTGTTCCTCGGTGGTGCCCTGCTGGGGGTACTGGTGTTTGTGCTGGTGTTCGGGGTCAGCACACTGGATGTAACCAACGATGCTTTTTGCCGCGGTGGGTATATTGAAAAGGACATCCAGCAGCATTATGCCGGGTGGCTGTTTTACCGCCAAAGCTCCGCTGGCTGGCCGCTTTGCATTGCCCGCGGCATCAACTACCCGGATGGGCTGAGCGTTGCTTATACCGACTCTATCCCGCTGGTGGCTGCCCTGTTAAAGCCGGTTGCCAACCTTGTGGGCGGAACGTTCCAGTATATGGGGTGGTTCACGCTGGTCTGCTTTGCATTGCAGGGCGGTTTTGGTGCGCTGCTGGCAGGGCTGTTCCTGCCGGGGTGCGCGGCACCGCTTGCAGCGGACCTGCTGTTTGTTACCAGTCCGGTTTTGTTTGAGCGTGTGTTCCGGCATACCTCGCTGGGGGCACAGTTTTTTGTGCTGGCTGCACTCTATTTTTATTTTGCTGCACGGCGCAAAGGGCAGTATGCCTCCCGCGGGCTGTTTGTGCTGAACGTGCTGGCGGTAGGCATCCACCCCTATTTTCTGCCGATGACCTATGCCATCACGCTGGCGCTGCTGCTGGAATATGCACTGCACAACCGCCAGCTTGCGGGGCCCGGCCTGTACCTTGCTGCCAACTTTGGCGGCACGGCACTGCTGGGCTGGGCACTGGGGCTGCTGTACGGCAGTGCTTCCAGCGGTGGGCAGGCATTGTATGGCTATTTTTGCATGAACCTGAATGCACTGTGGAACCCCGCGGGGGTAAACGGCGTGCTGTACAGCCGGGTGCTGCCCGCACAGAACCAGGTTTACGGCAATTATGATGCCTTTGCCTACCTGGGGCTGGGCGTGCTGATTGCCCTGCCCATTGCGGTGGTTTTGCTGCGGCGGCAACTGGGCGGCATGCTGCGCCGCCACTGGGCATTGGCCTGCTGCTGCGCGGTTTTAACGGCGTTTGCCATCAGCAATGTGATTACCGCAAACGGCGCAACGCTTGCCACGCTGCCGCTGCCCGCTTCGCTGATCAAACTTTTTTCCATCTTCCGTTCCAGTGGGCGGCTGTTCTGGCCAATCTATTACCTGCTGATGCTGCTAACCCTTGTGGGCCTTGCCCGGCTGAAAGGCCGCTGGCTGCTGGCGGGTGCTGCCCTGCTGGCTGTGGTACAGGTTTGGGATGTAAGCCCCGGCATGGTGCAGCGCAGTGCGGCAATGCTGCAGGCCATGCAGACCGATGCGTTCCCCACCGAGATGGAGAGCGATTTTTGGCAGGCAGCGCAGCAGTATACAGCGGTTGTCTCGATGGATGAAATTCAAGATGACGCGTTGCATCTAGCCCTGTTTGCCGCGGACAACGGCATGACGACCAACGACCCATTTGCCGCCCGCTATGATGAAACGGCACTGGCCGCTCAACGGGAAACACTGCTGGCGGAGCTTGCTGCCGGAACCGTGCGGGAGGATACGCTGTACCTGTTTGCAGAGGAAGGTGCCTTTTTGCAGGCCGTGGAACCGGTGAAGGACAATGCCTGGTGCGGCAGGGTAACGAGTACGGACGGCACATGCAGCTGGTATGTGATTGCGCCGGGGCTGCATGGGCAGAACTTTGATGCGCTGTGCACCCCCTATGACAAAAATTATCCCCTGCGCCTTGCGGATTACACTGACGCCCTGTGGAACCGCGGTGTGCTGGACGAGACGAAACAGACAGTATGCTTTGCAGATTCCCCCTTTGTGCGCCACAAGCTGGAACATGCCAGTGTGCTGTGCGCCGATGGGAAAGAATACACAATTAAAACGATTGACGACCACGATGCAGGCTGGCTGATGGTGACACTGGATATCCCGGACGCGACCGTTTTGTGGGATAAAGAATTGGAGAGTAAATAATGCAGGAACTACATGTAAAAAGCCTTTTGCCCGTGCGGCTGGACAAATACCTGATGGAGCAGTTCCCTGCCCTGGGGCTGGGGCGGCTGAACAAGGCGCTGCGGGAAAACAAAATTAAGCTGAACGGCAAAAAGCAGCCCCTTGCCACCCGTGTGCAGAACGGCGATGTGATCCGCGTTTACCTGCTGGACGACCAGCTTGGACTGACCTCCCAGGAGGGGCCGGAGTTTTTGCAGGCACGCGCCCCCGCGGAATTTATTTATGAAAACGATGATTTGATCGTGGCCAACAAGCCCGCGGGTATCCCGGTGGATGGCGACGAATCTGACACCCTGCTGAACCGCGTACTGCGCCGCCTGTATGAGGAAAAGCGGTGGGACGCCGCCCATGAGCCGCGCCTGTGCCACCGGCTGGACACCGGCACCAGCGGCCTTGTGCTGCTGGCAAAGACCGCGGCGGCGGAAGAATTTTTGGTAAACGCCATCAAAGAGCGGTTGATTCGCAAAACTTACCTGTGCGTAACCTTTGGCCGCCCGGTACCACCCGCTGCCACGCTGCACAGCTTTTTAACGAAAGATTCTGTGCATGGCATTGTGCGTATTCTGGACGAGCCGAAATCCGGTGCAAAAGAGATCATTACCGCATATGATACCATTGCCGTCAGCGGACGCTTGGCGCTATTACGGGTGGAGCTGGTAACGGGCCGCACCCACCAGATCCGCGCTCATCTGGCCAGCATTGGCTGCCCGATTTTGGGCGATTCCAAGTATGGCAACAATGCCGCCAACCGGGAGCTGAAGCTGAAATATCAGGCTCTGTGCGCCTGGGAGCTGGCGTTCCCCAAAAAGATCAGCGACCCACAGTTTGCCGCTTTGGCTGGCAAGGTGTTCCGCGCACCCAAGCCATGGTATTACCAGCAGGTACTGGATGGAACGCTGAAATAAGCGTTATGCGCCAGGGGATTGATTTTTCGCATCCTGCATGCTTTTACTGCTTTATGATTGCTGCCTTGCAAATTTAATCACAAGCTCTAACCACATTTTCCTATATTCCTGATGGCAGCAATAAGCACAGACACGGAATAGGACAAATAGAAAACCAGCCGCCGGCTTCAGGGATTTTCCCCTGCCCGGCGGCTGGTTTTGGTTTATTTTGCTTTATCCTGCCCGGATAAATATCAGCGGGTCAGCCCGCCTTTGCCGATAAACAGCAGGCGATCAGGCGATGACAAAGTGGTAGATCAGCGACACAGCAATGATGAGCGCACAGACCACTGCGGTGATGGGCGGTGCCCAATGGATGATACGCTCGGCCATTACATCGTCCTCGCTCTCCTCGTCATCGTCCGCATAACGGCCACGGCGGGGTTCTTCGTCATCGTCGCTTTCCTCTTCCTCATCATCGAACATGCGGGTATGCTCGTCCTCTTCATCCTCTTCATCGGCAAACAGATGGCCTTTGGGGACATAGCGGCGCACGCGGTCCATTTCGGCGTTGGTTGCTTCGTCGTCCTCGTCCTCTTCTTCCGGTTCCTGGGCCGGGGCGGGCGGGGTGAACTGTGCGGTGGGCTCCTGGCTGATGGCTGCCTGAGCCGCGGCGGCGGTGGCAGCGGCCTGGGCTGCCTGGGCTGCTGCGGGGTCAACGCCATTGGCCACGGCGTTGATTTCGCGCTGCTGCTGTTCGGCGGCCTGCCGGGCTTCCTCCAGGATGCGGGTCAGGGTTGCCTTGATGTAAGCGCGGTCGCCGCCGCACTCGCTGCAGACGGAAACAGCTTCCTCGTTGGGGTGGAACGCACCGCAGGCGCAGAACCAGCCGTTTTCGGTATCCTGCGGGACGCAGGTCAGCATCTTATTGTTGGTGCGGGTCTGAAGTGTGCGGGCAATAGAGCCAGGCAGCACACGGGGGGCCTGCAGGCGGACACGCTTATAATTACGCAGATCCACGCCGCGGCCGTTCAGGAAAGCACGGTCCTGCTCAATTTCCACGCTGGAAACCGGCGTATCGCTGACAAACACAGCGTCATCAGCACCAAACAGTTCGCCGGGCTGCACATTGAGCTGCTCATAATAGAAATCATCCTCGCACAGGATCTGACCAGAAGCATCTTTGCACTTGAAGTGGATGATAAAGCCGGTCAGCGGTTCTGTGCCAACATTCTTAAAGGTCAGGCAGACCGCAACTTCACCCGTGACATCCCCTTTCAGCAGCTCAACACGGACAAACTGGACCGGGCTTCCGGCAGTGTAGTAATTGGCACGGGATTGCGCCATCAGGGAAAAATTTTGATCCATTGTGTTTCACCTTGCCTCAATTTTCATCAGACGGTTCGGAGGGCTGTTCCGGCGCGGCGGGCTGCTCTGCCGATGCAGGGGCTGCGGCAGGCGCGGGGGTATCCAGCCCAAAGGGTGCCAGGTTTTCGCCTTTCATCAGGGTGTCAAACTCTTCGCCGCTGATCTTTTCGCGTTCCATCAGCACACCGGCCACACGGTGCAGCTCAGTCATGTGCTCGGTCAAAATGCGGCGGGCCGTCTCGTAAGATTCATCCATGATATCACGGATCTCATTATCAATTTCGGACGCCGTATTTTCGGAATAACCCTTGCCCTGGCCAAAGTCTCGGCCAAGGAAGGTTTCGCCAGGGTCGGTGCCATAAACCACCGGGCCCATGCGCTCCGAGAAGCCATAGCGGGTCACCATGGCGCGGGCGGTATCCGTGGCACGCTGCAGGTCGTTGGAAGCACCGGTGGAGATATCATCCAGCACCAGCTGCTCCGCCACACGGCCGCCCAACAGGCAGACAATGTTCTCGTTCATGGCGGTCTTGGTCACATAGCTGGGGTCTTTTTCCGGCAGATACATGGTAAAGCCGCCTGCCGAACCACGCGGGATAATGCTGATCTGGTGCACGGGATCATGCGTTTTGCAGAAATAGCCGGTAATGGCATGGCCGGCCTCGTGGTAAGAGGTCAGGCGCTTTTCGGCATCGGTCACAACGCGGCTCTTCTTTTCGGGGCCAGCCACAACCTTGATGGAAGCTTCCTCGATTTCGGGTTCGGTGATGGCCTTTTTGCCCTTGCGCGCAGCCAGCAGGGCGGCTTCGTTGACAAGGTTTTCCAGGTCGGCACCGGAGAAGCCCGCAGTGGACTTGGCGATGGTTTTCAGGCTGACATCGGGGCCAAGGGGCTTGTTCTTGGTGTGAACGCGCAGAATCTCCTCGCGGCCCTTCACATCCGGCAGACCAACATAAACCTGACGGTCAAAACGGCCGGGACGCAGCAGAGCCTTATCCAGAATATCGGCGCGGTTGGTGGCAGCCATCACGATAACGCCATCGTTGGCGTCAAAGCCGTCCATCTCAACCAGCAGCTGGTTCAGGGTCTGCTCGCGCTCGTCATGCCCGCCGCCAAGGCCGGCACCACGCTGACGGCCCACGGCATCGATCTCATCAATAAAGATGATGGAGGGCATTGTCTTTTTGGCTTTTTCAAACAAATCGCGCACACGGGATGCACCGACGCCGACATACATTTCCACAAAGTCGGAACCGGAGATGGCATAGAACGGAACGCCGGCCTCGCCTGCACAGGCACGGGCCAGCAGCGTTTTGCCGGTGCCCGGAGGGCCGACAAGCAGAACGCCGTGGGGAATGCGCGCCCCCAGGGAGTTGAACTTTTCCGGTGCTTTCAGGAACTGAACCACTTCCTGGAGTTCAGCCTTTTCTTCATCCGCACCGGCAACATCGGCAAAGGTTGCCTTGCGCTGGCCTTCCTGCTGGTCCTTGACCTTGGCACGGCCAACATTCATCAGGCCGCCGCCACCGGCACCGCCGCGGTACATGGACATGAAGAGCAGCACAACGCTGCCGATCATAAAGGCGTACAGGATGATCTCAAACCAGGGCACGTTGGTCTTAACGGCGACCATATCGTACTGCATGGGCGCATCCGGGTTGGCTGCATTATACTGGTCGATATAATCCTTGAGGTAGAATTGCAGGAAATAAGAAGGATATGGCAGCTTGTAGGTAATGACCGCTGCCCCGCCGTTCTTGGGGGCGTAAGCATCGGTGCCATCGCCGTAAATTTCTGCAAGCAGGCCGTTGGATGTTTCGCTGGACGTGCCGGATTCCGGCAGCGGATGTTCACCTTCTTTCACGCTCATCTCGATAACGCCGGTGTTCAGGTCCAGGTTAAAGTAGGTGACCTGATTGGATTCAAAGTACCCCATGGCTTCGGACAACATCATGGTGCTCTTGCTGGAGGCAAACAGGCTGGAATAGCTGGAGATCATCACGAGTGCTGCCACCATCAGGACAGCGGCAATGATAATGCCGCTGAAACGCGGTTTGTGCTGCAAAAAATCAACTCCCTGTCAAAATCCGCCAAAACGGCGGGCGATTGGTTATTCTGCCAAGACAGAATTTTATTTGGAATATACTTCCGGTTTTAACACGCCGACATACGGCAGGTTGCGGTACTTTTCGTCATAGTCAAGGCCATAGCCCACAACAAATTCATCGGGCACTTCAAAACCGCAGTAGTCCGGCTCAATATCCACCTTGCGGCGGCTGGGCTTGCTGAGGATGGTGCACAGGCGCACGCTGTTGGGGCGGCGCAATTTCAGCATGGGCACCAAGTGAGACAACGTGACGCCAGTATCCAGAATATCCTCCACGATCAGAACATCCTTGCCGGAAAGATCCTGATCCAGGTCCTTGACGATCTTGACAAGGCCCGTAGAAGTGGTGTTGGCACCGCCATAGCTGGAAACCACCATAAAGTCAATGCTGCAGGGTTCCGTGATGGCGCGCATCAAATCGGCCATGAACACCACGGAGCCTTTCAGGATAGACACCAGCAACAAATCTTTGCCCTCGTAATCGCGGCTGATCTGTGCCCCCAATTCAGCCACCTTGGCCTGCAGCTGCTCTTCCGAAATCAAAACCTTGGCGATATCATTGTTCATATCATGCATGATCTGTTCCTCCAATATTATGATCTTGTTCCTGCTCCGGGGCCGCAGGCTGGCGGCTTTGCCGAATCAACAGGATCTGCTTTGTCCCATCATCCGGGGACAAACCGTCCGCAAAGCCTGCCCCCCACAGCCAAAGCACCTGGCTACCGCAGGCCAGCAGCGGCATCAGCGTCCGTTCAGCCACAGGAACTTTTGCCTCATTCAGATATTTTTTGAGCGTTTTGCCAACGTGACGTCCCGCCGGGCGGAACGTATCACCGGGTTGGCGGGTCCTCACAAAAATATTCTTATTTATTTTAGCATAATCTGCACAATAGGTGTAGTCTTTTTTCAAAAATGATGGATTTTTCAAAAAAACTTCATAATTTAGTTGTTGAATCTCCAGCTCATAGCCCCCTGGCAGGCAGTAAACGCCGGTTTTTAGCAGCTGGTGCGGCGCGGGAATGGCTTCCGGCTGCATTTTTAGCACTGAGCGGCAGTACAAAATGCCGTTTGCCGCGGTCCAGCAGGCATCCGGCGTCAGCTGTACCGCACCGCTGCCCTGCCGAACAATGGCCGCAAGAGCCTGCACATATTTTTCTTCAGGGTCACGCGCGCGGGCTGCCAGCATGCGCAGGGCAGCAGCCAGCACCGGGGCATCCGCCGCGGCAAGAATCGGGATGCTGTACCCGCCCCCGCAGGCAGCCTGCGCCAGCAGTTTTTCGGCCAGGTTTTCCAGCCAGATGTTCAGCTCCTGCAGCTGGTTGCACAGCCGCCCCACGGCCCGCTCTGCCGCCGGATTGATGGTTTGCAGCGCCGGAACAGCATAATGGCGGATACGGTTGCGGGCATAGGCATCGCTGAAATTGCTTTCGTCCTGAACATAGTGTTGCCCAAGGGCGGCGCAGTATGCCGTGGTATCGCTCCTTGTCAGGCACAAAAATGGCCGGCGGTACACGCCCCGTACCGCCGGAATACCCGCCATGCCGTGCAGGCCGGTACCGCGCGCCATGCGGAACAGCACCGTTTCCGCCTGGTCAGATAACGTATGCGCTGTGGCAATGCAGGCATGCTGCTGTGCGGCCAGCGCATCAAACCAGGTATAGCGCAGGCTGCGCGCCCAGTTCTCGCTGGGGTTTGGGGGAATCTGCACCCCGCTGGCAGCGGCATCGTACAAAAAGAACGGCACATGATGCGTGCGGCAGAACTCTGCCACAAAGCGGGCATCCGCATGGGCAGCTTCGCCCCGGATTCCGTGGTCCACATGGGCCGCCATGACGGTGATGCCAAGTTCCGCTTTGCAGCGCAGCAGAAAACAGAGCAGCGCCATCGAATCCGCCCCGCCGGAGCAGGCAACGATGACACGGTCCCCCAACCGAAACAAACCCTGCCGGCGGCAATAGGCCAGCAAGGTTTGTTCCATCGTGTTTACTGGGTTTTGCAATGAATTGTCTGCGTCAGTACTGTTCATGGATCTCGTCCAGATTGCTGAACCGGGTATGGGCGCCATCCCAGCCAAGGCGGACCACACTGGTTTCGCCATGGCGGTTTTTGGCCACGATACATTCGGCTTCGTTTTCGTTCGCCTGTTCGGTTTCGCCGTTCTGGGAATTGTAATAGGCAGCGCGGTACAGGAAGAGCACCACGTCCGCATCCTGTTCGATAGAGCCGGAATCACGCAGGTCTGAAAGCTGGGGGCGGTGGTCCGAGCGACCCGCTGTTTTTTCGGCAGCACGGGAAAGCTGGGACAGCGCAATGACAGGAACGTTCAGTTCCTTGGCCATAATTTTCAGGTTCCGGGTGATATCGCTGATTTCCTGCACACGGCTTTCGGTGCGCTTGGCGGACTGCATCAACTGCAAATAGTCGATGATGACCAGACCGATCTTATCCCGTTTGGGGTCCTGGTTGATCTGGCGGATTTTTGCCTTGATTTCCGGCACCGAAATACCGGAGGAATCATCCATGTAAATGGGAACGTTATACAACAGTGACGTTGCATTGGCAAAGTCGTTCCAGTCGGAGTTGTTCAGGCGGCCGGTGCGGAATGCCTGGCTGTCAATGCCTGCGGTGCTGGAAAGGATGCGGTCGGTCAGCTGTTCGCAGGTCATTTCCAAGCTGAAAATGACGGTCGGTATCTTTTGCAGGCGGGCCACATTGGTAGCAATGTTCAGCGCAAAACTGGTTTTGCCCATACCGGGGCGGGCCGCCAGAATAATCAGGTCCGAACGGCCAAGGCCGGTCAGGATATTATCCAGATAGTTGAAGCCTGTGGGGATACCGGCAAATTTATCGCGGTCCGCACCGGACAGCTTTTGCATGGTATCAATAACTTCCAGGATAGACTCCTGAATAGTTTTAACGCCGGAGCGGTCCTGGCCGTTGCGGATATCGTACAGCTTTTGCTCGGCGCTTTCCAGCAGCAGGTCAGAATCAGATTCCTCGCTGGACTGCTGCAGGATATCGCGGGCTGCTTCGATCAGACGGCGGGTTTGATATTTTTCCTTGACGATCTTGATGTAAGAATCGACGTTGGAAATCGCCGGGACGGTTTCTGCAATGCGGGTAATGTACACTTTGGCATCATCTGCACCCTTGAACACACCGTTCTGAGCCAGAGAGTCCACCAGAGTGATAACGTCCACCGCTTCGCTTTCGCTGAACAGGCGGCGCATTTCCTCATAGACGGCCCGGTTCTGCTCCGAATAGAACATATCGGGGTCCATCTCGGTGATCAGGCGGTTCAGGATGGTTTCATCCATCAGCGCTGCGCCAAGCACGCTTTGTTCCGCCTGCATGTTATACGGCAGCTGAATGCCCAGGCTGGACAAGCTTAATTCATTGTTTGCCATTCAGGCACCTCCCTGCCGTTTTTGTTGGAATGTAATTACAAGACCCCCTGCCAATTACAGCGGAGCCTCCTCGACCTTGACCTTGAACGCGGCCACAACACCCACATGCAGGCGGACTTTGGCATCATAACTGCCAAACTCCTTGATGCTGGCGGGCATTTCGATTTTTTTCTTGTCGATTTCGGTGCCGGTCAGCTTGTACAACTGTTCGGCAACTTCCTTTGCGGTCACTTTGCCGTGCAGCTTGCCGGAAGCGCCCCCCTTGACCTTGACAGAAACGATCTGGCCCTTGATCTTGGCAGCCAGTTCTTCAGCAGCAGCCTTAGCTTCGGCTTCATGGTGGGCTTTGGCTTCGCTCTTGGTGCGGGCGGTGTTCACAGCGTCAGCATCGGCCACTGCAGCCAGACCGCGCGGGAACAGGAAGTTGCGGGCGTAACCGTCCGACACTTCATGGATTTCATCCTTTTTACCAATGCTCTTGACATCCTGTTTGAGAATAACTTTCATCGTGGTGGTTCCCCTCTCTATGTAGTAATTGATATAATTTCTGCCATTGGCAGGGATTCGCTGATAATTTAATTTGTTAAACTGCACCCACCAGTTCTTCCTGGCATTCCTGGTTGGCGCGGTATTCGTCGATCTGCGCGCGGATGCGGGCTTCGGCTTCCTTTACGGTACAATCACGCAGCTGGGCACCGGCCATCGTCAGGTGGCCGCCGCCGCCCAAGGGCTCCAGAATGACCTGTACGTTCAGCGCACCCATGCTGCGGGCGGAGATGTTGACACCGCCGTTTTTGGCGATTGCCACAAAGCTGGCATCCACGCCGTTGATGGTCAGCAGGTCATTGGCTGCCATGGGCAGAACCACACTCATGGCGGGGTCAAGCTCATCCGAAGTGGCGATAGCGCAGCCTTTGTAGAGGTAAGCGCCCTCCACAATGGCGGCGCGGGCTTCGTATTCTTCTTTGGAAATATTGAACAGGCGCTTGGTCGCGGCGGTTTCGGCCCCGCGGCTGCGCAGCCAGGCGGCAGCCTCAAAGGTACGCACACCGACATGCAGGGCAAAACTGCGGGTATCCAGCATGATGCCGGACAGCAGTGCCTGGGCTTCCAACTGAGTGATGTTGTTTTGGGCGGGCATGAATTGCAGCAGTTCACACACCAGCTCGCTGGCGCTGGAAGCAAACGGTTCATGATACAAAAGGATGGGGTTATCAATATGCCCTACCGCCATGCGGTGGTGGTCGATAACAACCACGCGGCTGCATTTTTCGTAAATTTTTTGGTCTTCCAACAGGCGCTTTTGGTATGTATCGGTTACAATCAGCAGGGTTTTGGGGGTAATGAGCTTATAGGTTTCTTCCGGCTCAATAAAGTTGTGGTCCTCCCCTGCTTTGTTGAACACATCCAGCAGCTGGCCCGCCAGCGTTGCCTTGCTGCGCACCGCGATGACCGAAGGCACATCGCACATTTTGCACATGCGCAGCAAACCGATGGCGGAGCCGATGGCATCCAAATCGCTCTGGCGGTGGCCCATGATAATGACGCTGTCGCTCTGGCGGATCTGGTCAGCCAGGGCGTTGGCAATGATGCGGCTGCGCACATGGCTGCGCTTTTCGACACCATGGGAAATGCCGCCGAAGAACTCAAAGCCATCGACTGTTTTCACGGCAGCCTGGTCGCCGCCGCGGCCCAAGGCAATATCAATGCTTTCGCGGGCCATCTCCTGGCATTCCTGCATAGTAGTGCCGCCATGGCCTACGCCGATGGAAAGGGTGAGCATTCCGCCGGGGTGCAGCGCACGCACTTTATCCAGAATATCAAAGCGTTCTTCCATCATCCAGCGGATATCCCGCTCTTCCACCACCGCAATATAGCGGCTGTTGGACACCTTGCGCAGGAAACCGGTCGTGCGGCCGATGTATTCTTCCAGCAGGGTGTTGATGGCCTCCAGCTCGTGCGCCTGCTCAGAGTCCTTCATATCGTTGAACAGCTCGTCATAGCTGTCTACCCCAATAATCAGGTAAGCCGGGCGGCTGGCAGTGTATTCATCCAGCGTGTTTTTGTAGAACGTATCGTTGACCAAAAACAGCAATGTGCCCGTTTTGCTGCTGCGGCTGGTTGTGGCATAGGCCGTGTAGCGGTTTTCGTCAATGGTCAGGTCCTGGCCGTGGGCGCGGGCACAGACGGAAAGGTCAATGCCGGTCATCAGGCGATCCGGTGCAGCCAGCAGGGCATCCTGCCCCGCCAGGATCTGCTCCCGGAAGGCCGGATTATACCACACCACGGAGCCTTCGGTAATCAGGGCAGTGGGGATGGAAAAATCCGCCAGCGAATACTGGGTCTTGCTGCCCTCAAAGTTGGTCCCGCACAGCATATCGGCCACAAAGCGCCGCAGCCGGCGGATGCCAAGCACCGCCACCACCAACGCAAACACTACAAGCAGCGCCGGTGCCAGCAGCCAGCGCGGGCTGCTGAACGCCAGCGGCACAGCCAGAGCGATGCACGCAACGAGCAGCAAAAAGATAATGACAAAGATATCACGTCTCAGCTTGTTTTTCATCATCGTTCCTCGGTGCCTGCAATGTGGGGCAGGCGGTCACGGTCAGATATGGTTTGGATCAAACTTCCATCAGAATGGGCAGAATCATGGGGCTGCGCTTGGTTTTGCGGTAGATATAGCTGGAAAGCGCCTCCCGCACGCGGGATTTCACGCTGGCCCAGTCGTGCATGTTATCCGCCATACTGCGGTCAAGGGCCATTTCAACCTGCACGCGGGCACCGTCCATCAGCTCCTCGCTTTCCCGCACATAGACAAAGCCGCGGGAAACCAGGTCCGGGCCGGAAAGCAGCTGGCCGGTGCTGCCATCCACGGCTGCGGTAACGATGATGATACCGTCCTCCGACAGGTGGTGGCGGTCACGCAGGACCACATTGCCCACATCGCCCACGCCATAGCCATCCACCATTACGGCACCGGCGGGCACAGTGCCCTCCACTGCCATGCCATCGCGGGAAAGGCGGATGTTCTGGCCATTTTCAGCAATATAAATATTCTGCTTGGGGATATAGCCCAGGTGCTCTGCTGTTTCGGCGTGGCGCTTGAGCTGCTTGAACTCGCCGTGAACCGGCAGGAAATACTGCGGGTGGGCAAGGGTCAGCATCAGCTTCTGCTCTTCCTGGCAGGCGTGGCCGGAAACATGGGTATCGTACATGTTTTCGTAAATGACCTCTGCGCCCAGGGCCAGAAGGCCGTTGACCACCTTGGTCACGGTCTTTTCGTTGCCGGGGATGGGGCGGGCCGAGATAATGATAAAGTCAGTGGGGCCGACCTTGACGGTACGGTGGCTGGCCTGCGCCATACGGGACAGAGCGGACAGCGGTTCGCCCTGGCTGCCGGTGGTGATAAGGACAACCTTTTCCGGCGGGTATTTGTTGATCTCCTCGATATCGATCAGCACATTATCCGGCGCATGCAGATACCCCAGCTCCCGCGCCATTTCGGTGTTGGAAACCATGCTGCGGCCATTGACGGCCACCTTGCGGCCATACTCAATGGCCAGGTCAATGATCTGCTGGATGCGGTAGATGTTGGAAGCAAAGGTTGCCACAATAATGCGGCGGTTTTTGGCGCGGGCAAACAGGCTGCGCACCCCTTCGGCCACAGTCTGCTCGGTTGCCGTAAAGCCGGGGCGCTCCGCGTTGGTAGAATCCGCCAGCAAAGCCAGCACGCCGCGGCGGCCATACTCCGCAATGGTGGAAAGGTCGGTAACGGCATCGCCGGAAAGCGGCGTGTAGTCGATCTTGAAGTCGCCGGTATGCAGCACGATGCCTGCCGGGCAGTCAATGGCAAACGCCAGAGAATCCGGGATGGAGTGGTTGACATGGATGGGCTCCACCGTAAAGCAGCCAAGGCGCACTTTCTGGCGGGGACGGATCTCATGGAACTCTGCACTGGAGGCAAGACCGTGCTCCTCCAGCTTGTTTTTGATCAGGCCAATGGTCAAACGTGCAGTGTAAATGGGCACGTTGAACTTTTTGAGCAGATACGGCAGGCTGCCGATATGGTCTTCGTGGCCATGGGTAATGAACAGGCCCTTGATGCGGTCCTTATTTTCCAATACATAGGTGAAATCCGGAATGACAAGGTCCACGCCGAACATATCGGAATCCGGGAACACCAGGCCGCAGTCCACCAGGATCATATCGCCCTGGCATTCATACAGGGTGATGTTTTTGCCAACTTCGCCCAGGCCGCCCAGCGGGCAGATGTGCATGGGAACAGCCGGGGTGGAAGCATCATAATAATGCTGCTTATAGCTGCGGCGCTGCGGGCTGCGGGGGCGCTGCACCGGGGCCGGAGCTGCTGCATTCACCGCATTGCTCGCTGCAGCCTGCTGGGGCTGCGGGGCACGGCGGCGCTGCGGCTTGCGGTGCTGGGGCTGTGGTTTTTCCGCCGCTGCCTGCGGGGCGCTGGCCGCGGGGGCAGGCGCACCGGGTTTGCGGTTCTGGTTATTATTATTTGCGCGCGGGGCACGGCGGGTGTAATTGCTGCGGCCCTGCTGGCGGGGGCGTTTTTCGTTGTTGTGATCTTCCATTGCATAACCTCCATATTGTATTCGGCCAGGGTTGGTGGTTACACACACGGTAAGCACCGTACCCCGGACGTGATGTTTTGTCGCATGTAAAATTTGTACGGCACTGTGCCGATTTACTGAATCAAGGTTGGACGCGAAGAGTTCAGCCGAAAGGCTGCAACCGGGTCCTGAATCAAACTACGACATTGCAATTAAATCTATTATAAGGCGCAGCGGGGGCATTGTCAAATAGTATGCCGGACGCATTTATGGACAAATTACACAAAAGCTTGCAGGGCTGGGCAAAATCGCGTATAATTATTTTTATAGTAAAGCGGCAGGGTTCCGGGCATTGCGGCTGGCCGATAAGGTACAGCGAAAAGCAAAGAAAAGGATGCCATTTTCCGGCACGGCCTGATTCCAGTATTGCCGCAGCAAAACGAGGGTAACATGAAACACATCGAAATTTATACCGACGGTGCCTGCAGCGGCAACCCCGGCCCCGGCGGTTGGGGCGCGATCCTGCGCTTCCGTACCGGAGAAAAGGTGTATGAGAAAGAGATTTCCGGCGGCGAGGCCGGAACCACCAACAACCGCATGGAGCTGACCGGCCTGCTGGAAGCCCTGCGCCAGCTGAAAGAGCCCTGTGACATTGACCTGTACAGCGACAGCCAGTATGTGATCAACGGGCTGGAAAAGGGCTGGGCCAAGGGCTGGCGCAAGCGCGGCTGGAAAAAGGCAGACAAATCCCCCGCCTTGAACCCCGACCTTTGGGCACCGCTGCTGGAAGAAAGCGAGAAGCATGTGATCCACTACCACTGGCTGAAAGGCCACGCAGGCCACCCCGAAAACGAGCGTTGCGACCGCTTGGCCGTGGAGCAAAGCAAAAAATACGGCGGAAAGCAGGCCTGACGCACTGCGCACCGCTGATACAGGAGGATATTATGGACGGAGCACTGGGTTTTAATACATTTGAAAAGCAGGATAAAGTTCTTGTTGGGCTGAACGGCGGCATGGACGCTGCCGTTACTGTGCGCATTTTGCAGGAGCAGGGCTTTGCCGTACAGGCCGCACTGGTGCATTTCGCCGGGATGGCCGATGATGCCGTGGAGACCGCGCAGAACGCCGCCAAGGCGCTGGATGTAACCCTGCACGTGATTGAAGCAGCGGACACTGCCGCGGACGAACTGCTGAAGTTCCAGCTGCTGATGCAGACGGCTGATAAGCTCGACTGCCGTTTTATTTCCACCGGCCATTATGCCCGCGTGGAGCAAGACGCCGATGAGTGCCGCCTGTGCGCCCCAGAGCACGCAGAGTGCGACCAGACCGCCCTGCTGGAAGTTCTGCCACAGGAAATTCTGGCACGGCTGATCCTGCCGCTGGGTGAATTCGACAAGGAATCCGTGCAGGAAATTGCGCAGGATATCGGCTGCGCGGAATAAATTGCCGCAAACGAACGCAGATGTTTGGATAGAAATGCAGAGCTGCGGATTCCAATGGTTCAGAGATTATGAAAAAGGCATGTGCTTGAATGATAGCACATGCCTTTTTGTTTTAGGCAATACCGCATAATTCTAAGTGCCGATACGGCGAGCGAGGTGCGGCAGATGC
>ENA-OUPZ01000586-OUPZ01000586.1-human-gut-metagenome-genome-assembly--contig:-NODE-586-length-23162-cov-6.065781_pt1 | contig 23162 bp, 19 predicted proteins | sample MGYA00237941_ERZ548813 | MGnify/ENA primary metagenome ERZ548813 (study PRJEB26490, sample SAMN05194712) | human gut metagenome | biome: terrestrial biome; feature: human-associated habitat; material...
GTATTCCTGTTCTCTATCGTTTGGTATTGGAACGACTACTATGTATCATCATCATTCTTCACACAGAACGACACTGTTGCTCTTATGCTGAAGAACCTGAATACAAACCTGACTCAGCAGCTCTTCGACGGTCAGGCGGTATCTGTAAGACAGATAATCGTATGGCTTGAAGCAGGTTGTCTGCTTTCTATCACACCTATCCTTGTTATGTATGTATTTCTCCAGAGATACTTTATCGAGGGTGTTGAAAGATCAGGTCTTGCAAACTAATTTGCAAATATGCTTATCAAAAGTCCTGCACTTCGGTGTGGGACTTTTTTTGCGTGAAGACCTTCTTATGTTCATATATTTAAGACTTATTAAATTTGTACATATATAAAGCAACGCAATTGTGCATATTGCTTTGAAATGTCAGGTTAATTTAGTACAATCGTGTATAGAAAAAAAACTTTTTTTTTGATATAATTACTTTGGGTATTATTGCCCATGGTAAGTTGTTTATAAAAATATTCAGTTAGGAGTCTGAACATGAATATAAAAGTTGATTTAAAAAAGCTTTTTGCTGCCGCAGTATCAGCGATAATGTGCCTCTCCGCAGGGGGTTGCTATCTGCTTCCTGACGAGGAGGAAGTCCTCGATGCTCCGACCGTGAAGGCAAGCGATGTTACATATTCCACAGTGACGGCAAAGAAAAAAGACCTTGAAAAGAAGATAGTCGCAACGGGCACTGTCACAGCGGAAAATCAGTATACTCTTTCTTATGAAAAGCAGAGCGGCACAGTGTCAAAATTTTATGTGAAAGCAGGCGATAAGGTCAAAAAGGGTGATGTTATCTGTGACCTTGATACATATGACCTTGACTATCAGATAGAAGAAAAACAGCTTTATCTCGAAAAAGCAAAGCTTAAAGTTGATATAATTTATGAGGGCGGCGGCTCCCAGGCAGAGATAGACTCTGCTTATGTTGACGTGCAGCTCCTTGAAAAAGAGCTTGAAAAGCTTCAGGCTCAGAAGGAGGATTCAAGCCTGAAATCACCTATAGACGGCGTTGTTTCGTCACTCTCTGACGTAAGAGCAGGCGACAATGTAAATCCGGGTCAGACTATCGCAACTGTTATTGATACTTCGGCTCTTTATATCGCAATACAGCCTGATGACCTCACCCAGTATGATATCGACACAGAAGTGCAGATAAGGATAGGCGAGGATTATTATGACGGTGTTGTTTTTATGACTCCTAAAAAGCTTGCTGATTATCAGGCTGAGCAGAATGAGGATCACAATAATGTTGACGATACAGGTATAGATTATCAGGCGGATACTATCTATGTTCGTTTCAAGGATACCGCCCCTGCGGAAGCAGTGGGTCAGCTTGCAGATACGATACTTGTCCTTGACAGCGTAAAGGACGCTATCGTTATCTCAAATAATCTGATAAAAAAGGTTGACGGCACAAAGGTAGTTTATGTGCTGAAAAACGGTGAAAAAACTGCCGTTGAAGTGGAAACAGGACTTTCTACAGGCTCTCAGACCGAGATAAAATCGGGTCTTAAAGAGGGCGACGAAATTGTTATCAGATAGGTTTGAAAGGATAAGCTTATGTTCACCTTATTGTTCCGTAAAATGCGAAACACCAAATGGATGGTGCTTTGCCTGCTGATAGGCTTTGTTATGGCGTCTGCCATGATGAGCACTATCCCTATTTATATGAACGCTTCTCTGCAAAGAATGCTTGTAAAGGATCTTGAGTCGTTCCAGACAGAATATGAGATCTATCCGGGTGCGTATAATACCAGCTATGGATTGAAAATGGATATCTCAGGCAGTGATCAGCAGAAAGCTGTTGAGAATTATAATAACAAAGTGGAGGCTAAGTTCAAGGAGCTTGGTCTGCCTGAAAAGCTTGATAAGAAGTATATAAGTGACGAGTATCTCTATGTGCGTTCACTTGCCGTTTCAGATGGCAATTCGCAGGCAAGGTTCACTCTCGGCGGTATGACGGATATTTCCGACCATATCAGCATAAAGCAGGGCAGAATGTTCACTGCAGGCAAGCGTTCAGACGGCGTTTACGAGTGCGTTGCCACAGAAAAAGCCCTGAAAAGCACAGAGCTTGCTATAGACACAGTCTATGAGATAGCCGACGTGTTTGATGATAACAAGTCAATAAAAATAGAGATCGTGGGCGTTTTTGACGTTAAGGACGAAAATGACGCATATTGGGCAGAGGGTCTTGATTCTCAGTATACAGCCGTTGTCTTTACAGATTATGACACAATGCTCGGGGATTGCGTTGATACTGGCGTCGTGAATATCACAAAGGCTGTCCATAACTATGCGGTGGATTATGCTTCCATGAATATGACTGACCTTGCAAGCACAAACGAAATGATAGCAAAGCAAAAGACCTATTTTGGTGAAAATTCCATAGGCTTTTCGATGCCTGCCTCAGATATCCTCAAGGACTATGAGAGCCGTTCATCACAGCTCCAGCTTGTTTTGTGGCTTTTGCAGATACCTGTCATACTTATGATAATATTCTATCTCTTTATGGTGTCGCAGCTCAACGTTGAGCAGGAACGTAACGAGATAGCGGTGTTCAAAAGCCGTGGAGCAAGCCGCTTGCAGATAATGGGCATTTATGCTCTGGAATCTCTCGTACTGGGCGTTCTGACCGTTATAATAGGACCATTCGCAGGCCTTGGACTTTGCAAGGTACTTGGTGCGTCAAACGGATTTTTGGAGTTTGTCAACAGGCGTTCGCTCCCTGTTCATATGACAATAGAAGCTGTCGTCTATGCGGCAATAGCCGTAGCGGTGTTCTTTGTCACAACTATGATACCGATCTTTCCTGCCACCAAAACAACTATCGTTGAGCATAAGCAGTCAAAAGCCAAAAAGAAAAAGCACGCTCTGTGGGAAAAGGTCTGCCTTGATTTTATCCTTGTGGGCGGTTCAGTTGGCTGGCTTTATTATTACAACAAAACTCAGGAAAAGCTTGTTGCAGAGGGTGTAACAGACACCACCGCAACAGTAAACCCTATAATGTTCGTGGCTTCCACTGCCTTTATACTTGGCCTTGGTCTGTTTCTTATAAGGATATATCCTTATATAATAAGGCTTCTCGCAAGAATAGGCAGAAGAGTGTGGTCGCCTGCACAGTATGTTTCACTGACTAATATCGGTCGCTCCTCAACGGGCAGGGAAAGATTTTTGATGCTGTTCCTTGTTCTTACTGTATCATTGGGCGTGTTCTTTGCAAATACCGCAAGAGCCTTGAACAGAAATGCAGAGGAAAGCGTTGCCTATGGGGTTGGCTGCGACGCTGTTCTTACAGAGCAGTGGTATAGCAGTAAGATAGAATCTGCACAGCAGTCCACTCCTCAAAGCGCATCTCAGACAGCTCAATCAGGCACAAAGCAGACTTCCGAGGAAAGCGACGAAGAAGATACAGAAACTACCATACAGTATGTAGAGCCTGTTTTTGAGCGATTTGAAAAGCTCGCAGGAGTGGAAGATGTCACAAAGGTTTTCAGAAAAGACGGCGTGACCATATCTTCAAACAAAATGAACGTTCCAAGACAGCAGACAAAGTCTGACGATGAGGAAAAGACCCGTAACGATTTCCTTGACCAAAGCGTTGACGCAAGCTCAGGCAAAAGCTCAACAAGCAATGTCCAGCTTATGACCATAGTGCCAAGCGATTTCTCAAAGGTCTGCAAATTTGAGGACAGACTTCTGCCGGTTCAGTTAAATAACTACCTGAATGCCCTCGCAGAGTATACCCCGGGAGTTATCCTCTCTTCAAGCTTCAAGAGCTACGGTCTGGAGCTTGGTGATACTGTAGAGTGTAAGTGGGGCGGAAACGAGCCCTTTGAAGTGACCGTCCTTGCTTTTGTTGACTACTGGCCGGGACTAAGCCCTTATAAAGAGGCGAAAAACGGCGGTTATATGGACTTTGCCGTTATGAACTACGATTATGTGAACGTTCAGACAAGCATGGAGCCTTATGAGGTATGGTTCAAGCTCAAAGACGGAGCTTCCGTTCAGGAGTTTTATGACTCAATAGACAAAGCAGGCATTAAACCCCTCACCCTTGAATCTGCAAGCCAGCAGACCATAGAAAAGAAAAACGACCCTATGCTCCAGGGCATGAACGGCGCTCTCACTCTCGGCTTTATCATCATCATGGTGATGTGCATAATAGGTTTCCTTATCTATTGGATACTCTCCATAAAGAGCAGGACTTTGCAGTTTGGTATCCTAAGAGCAATGGGAATGAAGTTCAGAGAGATAATAATGATGATAGTCTATGAACAGCTTTTGGTGTCAGGAGTTGCAATATTCGCCGCTATCTTTATCGGCGGCGTAACAAGCGACCTTTTCGTACCGCTGTTCCAGAGCATCTTTGACGCAAGCCAGTCAGTGCCGCCGTTTGCAGTGATACCTGAACGCAGCGACTATCTGAAGCTTTATGCAGTTATAGGAGTTATGCTGCTCACAGCCTTTGTGGTGCTTGGCAGACTTATAAAGAAGATAAAGATAAGTCAGGCGCTGAAGCTTGGTGAGGATTGATAGGAGGAAATTTTATGACAGCTTATGAAAAGCTTACAAAATGTTATGAGTGCGTAAAAAGCAAAATAGACTTTGAGCCAAAGGTAGCCCTTGTGCTTGGCTCAGGTCTTGGCGATTATGCAAATTCCATAGACGTGAAATACACCCTCAGCTATAAGGATATAGAGGGCTTCCCTACATCAACGGTAGAGGGTCACAAGGGTCAGTTCGTTTTCGGATATGTTGGCGAAGTGCCTGTTGTTATAATGCAGGGCAGAGTGCATTATTATGAGGGATATGCAATGGAGGACGTTGTGCTTCCTGCAAGACTTATGAGAATGTTGGGCGCAAAGGTGCTTTTCCTCACAAACGCATCGGGCGGAGTGAACGCAGGCTTCAAGGCTGGCGACTTCATGCTTATAACAGACCATATCTCAAGCTTTGTTCCTAATCCTCTTATTGGCAAGAATATCGACGAGCTTGGAACAAGATTTCCTGATATGAGCGAGATATATAACAAAAAGCTCAGGGATATCATCTCAGGTGCGGCAGAAGATCTTGACATAACCCTCCGTCATGGCGTTTATCTCCAGCTCACCGGACCGTCTTTCGAGTCCCCTGCGGAAATAAGAATGGCAAGAACTATCGGTGCTGACGCAGTGGGAATGTCAACAGCCTGCGAGGCTATCGCCGCAAATCATGCAGGCATGAAAGTCTGCGGAATATCCTGCGTTGCAAACCTTGCAGCAGGCATGACGGATAATCCTCTTACTCATGCTGAAGTTCAGGAATGTGCAGACAAGGCTGCTCCCCTTTTCAAAAAGCTTATCACTGAAAGCATCATAAGAATAGGTAAACAGCTTTAAGGTTTTGTAACAGCTTTTTCAAAATAATATGTAACAAATGTGCGAAAAGGGCTGATGATGTGTACTTTTTTGCTAAACTTTGTGAAAAACTATTGACAAATCTAACGCTTTAGTTTAATATATTATTATGAAGTAAGTATCTTCAAAAAAATTTATAAAGAATATGGAGAGAGAATCATATGGCAAAATTTTGTGGACAGTGCGGAGCTCAGCTTAATGACAATGCGACTTTCTGCACTCAGTGCGGTGCAACAATAGCACCTCAGCAGCCTGCACAGCAGACCGCTTCACCAATGGCAAATCTTCAGCAGGCAGCCAAGAATATCGACATGAACGCTATCAAGGACGCTGTTTCTGTTGAGAACATCAAAAATCTGAAAAACAAGCCTAATAAGCTCACTATCGCAGTTCTGGCAGTTTTGCTCGTGCTTGTTATTCTGGTAGTTGTTATCCTTTGTCTGATATTCGGCGGCGGAAGCTGGAAAACTCCTATCAATAACGTTATGGACGTTCTCAATGATGGTGACGGTAAGGCTTATGAAGAGCTTATGCCTCCTTATTATAAGGATATGGCTGACGCTCTGGACGGTATCGTTGACATAAGCGATGAGGATTATGACGAAGAGGCTGAAAATCAAAGAGACAGACTTACAAAGAAATACGGCGATGACGCTGAGATAAGCTATGAGGTCGTTAAAAAGACAGCGGTCGATTCTGATATTCTTGACAGCTACAATGAAGCTTCAGACGTTGCGTCAATACTCAGCAGCAAAAAGGCTAAGAAGTATAAGGTAACAAAGGCTTACAAGGTAAAGATCAAGTACACTATCGAAGGCGAAGACGCTGACAAGACCGACAAGACAACTGTTGTTGTTGGCAAGATGGACGGCACATGGGTGCTTCTGGACGAGGGCGACCTTCCAATAAGCACAGGTTTCTAAGATTTATAAACTATCAGTAACGGGCGGAGAAATTTCCGCCCGTTTTTGAAAATGCGGTGTTTGCACAATGAAAAAATTATCAGTGCTGTGTATGCTTTTGTGTGTGGCAATGCTCTTTTGCTCCTGCGGAGAGGAAGAAAGAGCGGTTCTGGGATATGAACAGCCCGTGGCGACACTTGTCACAGCGGCGCAGTATAGCGATACGCAGTCATATCTTTCCTGCTTTACCCCAGAAGCGGAGGCGGAGTATAAAAACAGCGACAGCTATAACGAAGCCCTTGCGGAAACGCTTCTCACAAGGGGCGAGGAAAAAACGGAGCTTTCTTATAAGCTCAGCGATAAAAAAGTGCTTGACAGCGACGGCTTGAAAGACCTTGAAAAAAGCTATAAGGAAAGCTATCACAAAAATGTGACTATCAAAAAAGCTGTTACAATGACAGCAAAGCTCACCGAGATCACCGACAGCGGCGAGCTGTCTGCCAGCCGTGAGATAACAGTGGTCAAAATAGAAAACAACTGGTATATTTTCGGAAAAGTTATCGAAAAATTTGATCTCAGCCAGAAGGGCTGAGGGGATCAATAATAATAATATGAAAAGAGGGTATTAATATGGAAAATTGTCCAAAATGCGGTCTGCCTGTTGCCGACGGTGCAAAGTTCTGCGCTGCCTGCGGAACAAGAATGCCGCAGAAGCTTATAAAGAGCAAGGTCTGCTCAGTGTGCGGAAATACACTTAATGCGGGGGCTAAGTTCTGCAACGTCTGCGGAACAGCCGTGCCGCAGGACGAAACGCCTGCCGACGAGCCTGTAGTGGACGAGAGAAATCCTGAAATGGAGTCTATCGAAGTGCCTGAGCTGCATTTTGACGACACTCCTGTGCAAAATCAGACTATTCCGCCAACGACTCCTGATATGCCGACTATGGACAGCGTTTATCTGCCAGGGCAAGAGCCTGCAAAGCCTGTTCAGCCTGCACAGCCGACAGCCGAGGAAGTTGCAATGGCTTCAAGAACTGTAGAAATACCTCAGACGCCAACAGTTGCGGAAACACCAAACGTTGCCCCACAGCCTCAGCAGCCTGAGAGAGTTCTTACACCAGAGGGCTATCAGCAGCCTGCTCAGCCTGTGAACAATGCAATGCCACAGATGAATCAAATGAACGGCGTGACACCCGGAAAGGGTGCAGGCGCACTTGTGCCGATAATACTTATCATTCTTATACTTGCTGTTATCTGCGTTGACGTTTTCTGGCTTTTCAGAGATCAGATATTCGGCAAAAAGGACGAAAGCTCAAATGGCTGTGCAGTGGTAACTCTCACGGACGAAACTGACTATCCTGCAAACGAAGCATTTTTCTTTGAAGAATAGAATATAATGTAAAAAGGGACGTTTCAAAGCGTCCCTTTTTTGTGTGTCAATACTGTGATCTGCGTAAAAGATAAAGGCGACCTAAGGCCGCCCCTACATTTAATCTTTCATGCTCTCTATTATCTCGTTAGCTTTCTTGTAAATAACAGCAGGCTCTTCGCCTATCTTGAACTCGCCGTCCTCGTAAAGCACCTTGCCAGCGCACATCGTGAGCTTTACATTCTGCTTTGAGCCGCTGTAAACAAGGTTCTTGCCTATGTTGTTAAGAGGCTGCATATTAGGCTGAAAAAGGTCGATAACGATAAGGTCAGCCTGCTTGCCCTCTGCAATAATGTCGCAGTCAGAAAGCCCCATTGCCCTTGCAGAGCCTACGGTTGCCGCTTTCAGCACCGAGTCAGCAGGGCAGGCAGAAGCATCATCGCAAGCTATCTTCTGCAAGCCTGTCATAAGGAACATTTCTCTGAACATATCAAGACAGTTGTTGCTTGCAGGGCCGTCAGTACCAATAGCAATATTTATTCCCATATCCTGCATTTTTACGATAGGTGCAATGCCGCTTGCAAGCTTTACGTTAGAGCCTGCACAGTGAACAGCCCATACGCCCTTGTTTTTGAATATCTCAAGATCCTTGTCGCTCATGTGAACGCAGTGGAAGCCTGCACCGCCAAAGTCGAAAATTCCGAAGCTGTCAAAAAGCTCAGTTGGCGTCATGCCGTATTTCTCTATGCACTCTCTGACTTCTTTTGCAGTTTCCGAGTTGTGCATTGCAACAGGCGCTTTGTATTTTGCCGCAAGCTTGCCAACGCCCTCCATAAGCTCCTTTTCGCAGGTGTATTCTGCATGGAAGCCAAGCATAAAGCTTATAAGAGGGTCAACATTGTTGTATTTCAGATAGTTGTTTTCAAGCCTTTCAAGATTAGACTTGTCACCGCTCACCGCACCACAAAGCACAGAGCGGAAGCCGCTTTCTATGCAGGCTTTTACATAATCGTCAAGCTCAAAGTACATATCAAATGCCGCCGTACAGCCTGTTGTGAGATATTCAAGTATAGCAAGCTTCGTGAGCCAGTAAACTTTCTCTCCGTCAAGCTTTGCTTCCATTGGGAAGATCTGCTTAAAAAGCCAGTCCTGCAAAGGCATATCATCAGCATATGAACGCAGAAAAGTCATTGCCGAGTGAGTGTGCGCATTTTTGAATGACGGCATAAGGAGATTTCCCTTGAGGTCATATTCACGTTCAAAAACCTTTCCGTCAAGCTCCTCAGCCTTAGGCTTGCCAACGAAAACTATCTTTGAGCCTTCCGTCCAGACCTCTATATCCTGCGTTTCTATGCCGTTGGCAAGTGTCATTACCCTGCCGCCGAAAAATCTTATCATGGCTCTTTATCCTCCCTTACTCTATTTCAAGAACAGCCGTCTGCTCTCCATGGCGTGAGATAACTCTCGGCACTCTTGCAGATATTCCGCAAACTATCTCGTAGCCTATCGTTCCTGTCATTTTGCCGATATCGTCGGCGGTTATCCTCTCGTCCCCCTGTGAGCCTATGAGGACAGCCTCGTCCCCTGCCTTTACGTCCTCTACCTCAGTTACATCACACATGAACTGATCCATACATATCCTGCCTGTGATAGGGCATTTCTTTCCGTTGATAAGCACATATCCCTTGTTTGAAAGCGCCCTTGGATAGCCGTCTGCATAGCCTGCCGTAACAGTTGCAAGCTTTACCTTGCCATTTGCAGTGTAAGTCCTGCCGTAGCTTACGTCAGTGCCACTGTCTATGTATTTTACCTGCGCAACAGCCGCTTTAAATTCCATAGCAGGCTTTGGCTCAAAAGGCAGAGCCTTTGCAGGGTCAGGATAAAGTCCGTAAAGTATTATTCCAAGCCTTGCAAGAGAGCTTCTCTCATTATAATAGTATACTCCGCCGGCTGAGTTGAGAAAATGCACTTTTTCAAGGTGAAGCCCCTCTGCTTCGCACTTGTCAGCAACGGCAAGTATCTTCTCCGTCTGTGCCTTTGTGTATTCCTCGTCCTGCTCTCTCAGGCTGTCAGCCACCGCATAGTGTGTGAAAATGCCCTCCAGCACAATGTTTTCAAGCTTTGATATCTCTTTAAGCTCACCGTATATCTTGTCGGTTTCCCCGTGAAGACCTATCCTCGTCATGCCCGTGTCGATAGCGGCGTGTATGCGTACCTTGCCGTCAGCGTTTTCTGAAAGTGCTTTAGCATAAGAAAGCTCTGTGCAAGCCTGAATGATGTCAAGCTTTGTGAGCCACTTAGCATTCTCAGGAGGTGTGTAGCCCAAAATGAGTATCTCGCCCTTTATGCCCATATCCCTGAGCCTGTGGGCTTCGTGTATGTTCGATACCGCAAACCAGCGAATGTCCATCTCGTTTTCAAGAAACGGAACTACTCCGTTGTCAAAATGTCCGTAGCAGCTCGCCTTTACAACGCACATTATCTCTGTTTTTTCCCCTATGAGCCTGCGGTATTCTTTCAGATTGTATTCAATGCTGTCAAGATCTACCTCAGCCCATGCTCTCTTCAAAAAATCCATTTTATTTTTCTTCCCTTTCGGTTTTATAATTGTGCCTTTACACAAAATATTTGTCATTTTCTATTGAAAAAGATAAATCAATGTGTTATAATGTTCTTATCATGGGCATTGTGTCGCCAAATCTTTCAGGAGGCTTTGATGTGAGTAATATCGTCCCCGCAGAAGAATTTTTCTGCAATCGAGATACCTCTTGCTGCTTTACAGGTCATAGGGACAGGGATCTGCCTTTCGGCGGCGATGTCCATAAGCAGGGTATGAAAAATCTCCTGAGTATGCTCGTTCTTATGATAAAGGAAGCATATAGCGAAGGCTGCCGTACTTTTATATCAGGTATGTCAAAAGGTATCGACCTGCGCTGTGCTGAGATAGTCCACAGCCTTTCGGCTCAGCCCGAATATAAGGATATGAAGCTCGTGTGCGTTCTGCCCTATGCAGGTCAGCGTACAGAGATGAAAACACCCTTGGACAGCTATACATATTCGCTTATTCTGAACTCTTGCAGTGCGGTCGTGATAACAAGCCCCAAGTATGAAAACGGCTGTTATAAAAAGCGAAACAGCTTTATGGTTGAACATTCCTCTCGTCTGATCGGGGTCATAAAAGAGAAAGCCAAAGGCTCAGGCACTTTGCAGACCATAAACATGGCAAAGCGTGCAGGCCTTACGCTGAACATCATATGCCTTGACGATAATCCTGTTTTTTATATCGACTCAGACTCAGACAGCCGTCCTATTTAGTTTACACCTAAATTGCAAATTGTTCAATAGTTTTCGAGAATTTTTCCGAAAAAGTTTATATATGAAAATATGGCGGACAGTATGCCTGCCTGTATATATTTGAAAGTAAGGAGATCAATAACATGGCTCAGACGAAAGCTCACAAGAAAAAAAGAAGATCTCAGGCTCCTATCGCTCTGGTCTACTTCATAACGATGATAATATTCCTCTTTGTTATCGGCATGCTTGCACTGTATGCCCTCAGAGAGTTTGGTGTTATCGGCAATGATGACAGCAATAGCGACGCAGGCGTAAAAAGCCCGGTTTATAATACCCTTTTTGCAAGAGTGAACAGCAAGGGCGTTCTTGCAGACGCAACAGTCATAAGAGTTGCACCGGACGCAAAGAAGATAATCATAATGCCTGTTTCAGCGTTCACGGTGAGCGGAAGCCAGACAATGCGTGAGATACACGAAGAGGGCGGCATGGTGAAGCTTGAAGCAGCCGTTGCAGACACTTTCGGTATCACTATAGATAATTACGTTTCTCTCACAAATGACGCATTCGAGAATGCGGCGGATATTGTGGGCGGAATTACATATACTCCTGATGAGGAGCTTTACTATCTCTCTCAGGATAATGACGAGAACGATATCGCTATCCCAAGCGGCGATCTGACTAACCTCAGCGGTCATCAGATAAGACTTATCTGTCAGTATCCTGTTTTCAAAGAGGGCAGGAACGGTAATATGAAGTTTCTTGGAACTGCGGTGACAATGCTTATAAACAACGCTTTCCAGCAGACGAATATCACTAAGGATAATCTTGATAACTTCTATAATATATTCACCGCAAACAGCGATACCGATTGGACAAGTGCACAGTATAAGGAAGAAAAGTCATATCTCAAGGATATGCTGGATCAGAACCTTACTCCTGCAGAAGCTCTTGTGCCGGAGGGCGAGTGGACTGACGATTCTCACTTTAAGGTGTCTGATAAGTTCAAAGAGAGCGTTCAGACAATGCTCAAAGATACTGCACCGTCAGCAGCGGAGAAGTAAAAACGTAAAGGCTGAAATTTTAACAGGGGGCGATATAACGTGAAACTTCTGGTCATAATCCTTAATAAAACAGACGTGCTTGACTATTTGCTAGAGGGACTTTCAGCAGCAGGCATAAAGGGTGCGACTATAATCGAGTCGTCAGGTATGGCAATGACCCTTTCAAGACTTGACAGCAGCTTTCTCAGCGCCTCTATCCGAGGACTTTTCAGCGGTGACGAGGATAACAGAACTATCCTGTCGGTAATAAAGAATAATCAGCTCGATACCGCACGAAAGATAGTTTATAATACTGTGGGCGATCTATCTCAGCCCAATACGGGAATAATGTTCACCGTTCCGCTGGATTTCGTCGAGGGAACAGTGAAGAAACCCGTGAATAAAGAAAAAGCAAAACCTAAGGATATCCCTGAGGAGAATGAAAAGAACGTCAGTTGACGAAATGTTTACAGACTATTAACATAATATTTAATTCTTTTCATTAAAAACTTTTGAATGTCCTTGCAAAAAACTGTTTTGTGTGGTATAATAATCACAATAGGCTTTTAATGAAAGACTGGAACTTGACTTCCGGTCTTTTGGTTTTGTATGGGGCTTTTTTTCATGGCGAAGCCTGATGGCTTTGCTTTGGAAAGCATTAACGGAGGTGCTGTATGGAAGTAAAGAAAACTACGGTAGAAAAAGTAAGAGAGCTTGCACAGCCTATCGCAGACGAGCTTGGCTTTTTCCTTTGGGACGTAAGGTTTGAAAAGGAGGGAGCAACGTGGTACCTCAGGGTGCTTATCGACAAGGACGGCGGCATAGATATGGACGATTGCGAGGCTTTCACAAGACCGATGAACAAGGCTCTTGACGAGGCAGACCCTATAGCTCAGAGCTATGTGCTGGAGTGCGGAAGCCCCGGACTTGGCAGAGAGCTTAGAAGGCCCGAGCATTTTGAGGTCTGCATAGGCGACGTTATAAGAGTAAGGCTCATAAGACCTGACGAAAACGGTGAAAAAGAGTTCGTTGTGGGTCTTGTGGGATATGACAAGGATAAGATACTTTGTCAGAAACTGGACGAGGATATGAACGGCGTGGAGAATGTAGAGTTCAAGCTTGCAGATTGTGCTTATGTAAAGCTCAATGATGACGCAGACCTGTTCTGAATGAAGAAATTTAATAAATATGGGCAAAGCCCGAATCAAGTGTGAAAGGATTGATCAGAAAATGAATAAGGAAATGACCAGCAAATTTTTTGAAGCTCTGACAGATTTGGAAAAGGAAAATAATATTGGCAGCGATATACTTATTGAGAAAATAAAATCAGGTATCGAAAAGGCTATCAAGAAGGATTATCCTTACTGCGAGAATATCAGAGTGGATATCGACCCTGTTACAGGAAAGCTCGATATAAGGATACTCAAGGAAGTTATGGACGTTATGTATGTTGACGACCCTGACAACGAGATCTTCCTTGACGAAGCAAAGGTCTATGACCCTAACATCAAGGTGGGCGATATGGTGGAGATACCTCTCGACCCTGCAAAGTTCGGCAGAGTTGCCGCTCAGAATGCAAAGCAGTCTATCAAGCACGATATCAAGGATTTTGAAAGAGCAAGACTTATCGAGCAGTATCACGATAAGGAGCATGAGTGCGTTTCTGCCACAGTCCAGAAGGTCGAGCCTGCTACTCAGAATGCTATACTTACTATCGACAAGAACGAAGTTTATCTTGTAAGAAACGAGCAGATACCAGGCGAAACTCTCAAGGCAGGAGATATCGTCAAGGTATATGTTGTGGGTATCGCAAATCCTGACAGAAAGCCTTCTATCAAGATATCAAGAACTCACAGAGAGCTTGTTAAAAGACTTTTTGAGCTTGAAGTTCCTGAGATAGCAGACGGCACTGTTGAAGTAAAGGCTATTTCAAGAGTTGCAGGCGCAAGAAGCAAGATAGCGGTTTATTCAAAGGACCCTAACGTTGACGCCGTAGGCGCTTGTATCGGTCCTAGAAAGTCAAGAATAACTTCTGTTGTGAACGAGCTTAAGGGCGAGAAGATAGACGTTATCAATTGGTGCGAAGACCCTGCACAGTTTATCGCAAAGGCTCTTGCTCCGGCTGAGGTAATAAACGTTGTTCTCAGCGAAGAGGAGGGCGTAAGAGAGTGCCGTGTTACTGTTCCTGACAACCAGCTCTCACTTGCTATCGGTAATAAGGGTCAGAACGCAAAGCTTGCCGCAGGTCTGACAGGCTATAAAATAGATATCGTATCCGAAAGCTCTGCAAAGGCTGAGGCTGCCGATGATGAAAACTAAGAAGATACCAATGAGAATGTGTCTTGGGTGCGGTGAAATGAAACCCAAGAGAGAGCTTATCAGAGTGGTGAAGTCAAAAGAGGGGGATATCTCCCTTGACCTCACAGGCAAAAAATCAGGCAGAGGCGCTTATATATGCAAAAGCGTCGAATGCTTTGAGAAAGCAAGAAAAGCAAGAAAGTTTGAAAGAAGCTTTTCCTGCATGATAAGCGAGGATATATATAACAGCATGGAGGGCGAGCTTAGGGAAAATGAATAATAAAATAGGGCTTGTTACAATGTGCAGAAAAGCAGGAAAGCTTGTAATGGGTATGGATATGGTGAAGGACGCCTGCAATACGGGCAAAGCCTGCGCAGTGTTTGCGGCAACGGATTTTTCACCTAAATCTCTTAAAGAGATAAAGTTCAACTGCTACAAAAACGGGATAAAGCTTTACAGTCTTGGCATGACAATGGACGATATCCATTTCGGCCTTGGCAAAAGAACAGGCGTTATCGCTATTTGCGAGGGAGGCTTCGCAAAGGCTTGCGCCAAAGGGCTTGAGGAGATCCCTATAGACGAAAATGAGTTTTATAGCATTTAGCATTTATTGAGGAGGTATTTTACAGCCTATGAGTATGAAAACAACTAAATATAAGCTTAGCGATATGGCTAAGGATCTGAAAGTTACAAATAACGACCTTATTGAGTGTCTTGGCAAGCTCGGCGGAGAGCCAAAGAAAACACAGTCAGTGCTTACCCCTGAGGAGATCTCTTATGTTCTGGAGTATTATACACAGAACAATCAGGTGGACAGCTTTGACGCTTTCTATGCAAATAACGTAAAGCCTGCCAAGGAAGAAAAGAAGGCAGATAAGAAGCCTGTAAAGGCTGAGAAAAAGGAGAAAAAGGCTGAGGAGAAAAAGGCTGAAAAGAAGCCTGAGCCTAAGCCGGCTCCAAAGGCGGAAGCAAAGCCTGAGCCTAAGGCAGAGCCAAAGGTGGAAAAGAAGCCGGAGGTCAAGGCTGAAACAAAACAGCCTGCACCTGAACAGAAGAAAAAGCAGCCAGCTCCACAGAAGCCAGCAAAGAAGAAAGAGCATGGCGTTCGTCAGCAGCTTGGCGGTTTTTCTGATAAGAAAGAAACTTCAGGCGGATATACTATCTCTGAGGATAACGATTCGTTCGGCACACAGAGAACTATCGACACAAGAGGAAGCTATATAGAGCTTGATAAGTATAACGAGAAGTATGATAACCTTGCAAACTCAAAGCAGAACAAGAGCAAGGATAACTTCACAAAGAAGCAGAAGCTCACTCAGAAATCTCAGCAGAGAAAGAAACAACAGTTCTCACATAAGAAGGAAACTGAGAGCGAAAAGCTCCGCAGACTGGAGCTTGAAAGAGCAAGAAAGCAGCAGCTCAAGGTCATGATACCTGACGAGATCGTTGTTTCAGAGCTTGCAAGCAGACTTAAAGTAACAGCTACCGAGGTCATCAAAAAACTCATGGGTCTTGGCGTAATGGCTTCTATCAACGAGGTGGTCGACTTTGATACCGCCGCACTTGTTGCAGAAGAACTGGGCGCAAAGGTTGAAAAGGAAGTACACGTTACAATAGAAGAAAGACTTATCGAAACTGACGAAGATCCAGAGGAGAGCCTGCAGGAAAGATGCCCTGTGGTTGTCGTTATGGGTCACGTTGACCACGGTAAGACATCTATCCTCGACAGAATAAGAAACGCTCACGTTACTGACACTGAGGCAGGCGGTATCACACAGCATATCGGTGCTTATCAGGTGGAGTATCAGGGCAAGAAGATAACGTTCCTGGATACTCCGGGTCATGAAGCTTTCACAGCCATGAGAGCAAGAGGTGCGAACGTTACAGATATCGCTATCCTCGTTGTTGCCGCTGATGACGGTATCATGCCGCAGACTATCGAGTCTATCAACCACGCAAAGGCAGCGGGCGTTTCAATAATCGTCGCTATCAATAAAATGGATAAAGAGGGCGCAGACCCTGACAGAGTTAAACAGCAGCTCACAGAGCAGTCACTCGTTGTCGAGGAATGGGGCGGCGACGTTATCGCAGTTCCTGTTTCCGCAAAGACCGGTATGGGTATCGACGAGCTTCTTGAAAACATTCTCCTCGTTGCAGAGGTCAAGGAGCTTAAAGCTAACCCTGACAGACTTGCAAGAGGTACTGTTGTCGAGGCCAGACTTGATAAGGGTAAGGGCCCTGTTGCTACACTCCTCGTTCAGAACGGTACTTTGAAGTCAGGCGACGTTATAATCGCAGGCACTTCTGTCGGACGTATAAGAACGATGACAAACGATAAGGGCAGAAGCATTAAGGAAGCCGGCCCGTCAACACCTGTTGAGATAACAGGTCTGGGCGAAGTTCCAAGTGCAGGCGACGTTTTCAACGCAGTTGCAGACGAAAAGCTTGCAAGAGAGCTTGTTGAGCAGAGAAAGCAAGAAGCTAAGGAAGAACTGTTCCAGCAGCATCAGAAGGTAACTCTTGACAACCTGTTCAGCCAGATAGCTGAGGGAGAAATGAAAGAGCTTCCTATCATCGTCAAGGCTGACGTTCAAGGCTCAGTTGAAGCCGTTAAGCAGTCGCTTGAAAAGCTTTCAAATGACGAGGTCAGAGTTAAGGTCATCCACGGCGGCGTAGGCGCTGTATCTGAAAGCGACGTTATGCTCGCAAACGCTTCAAACGCTATCATCGTTGGATTTAACGTTCGTCCTAACCCAGTTGCAAAGCAGAACGCAGAGCAGAGCGGCGTTGATATCAGACTTTACAGAATAATCTATGATGCAATAGAAGAAATAACAGACGCTATGAAGGGTATGCTCGCTCCTAAGTACAGAGAGGTGGAAACAGCCCGTATCGAAGTAAGACAGGTATACAAGATATCCAATGTTGGTACTGTAGCAGGCTCGTATGTTCTTGACGGTAAGGTGGGCAGAAATAACGAGATAAGAGTCGTAAGAGACGGTATCGTTATCGCCGAAGATAAGATGTCAAGCCTTAAGAGATTTAAGGACGACGCCAAGGAAGTTGCCGCAGGCTTTGAGTGCGGTATCACTCTTGAGAAGTTCACCGATATCAAGGAGGGCGACATTTTCGAGGCGTTCTATATGGAAGAATACAGAGATTGATAAGCATGCTTACGGGACGGACAGCGCCCCGTAAGAGCATATTTAAGCAGGAGATAAAGATATTATGGCAGGTTACAGAGCAGGACGTATGTCCGAAGATATAAGAAGAATAATATCGGGCAAAATGAGAGACCTTAAAGACCCAAGGATACACGGAGGAGATATGCTCACTATCGTCCGCTGCGACGTGGCAGGTGACGGCTCATTCTGCAAAGTGTATGTTTCAAGCTTTGAGGGCTATGAAAAGGCAAAGGAAGCCGTTAAAGGCTTTGAGTCGGCAACAGGATTTCTCAAAAGAGAGATATCAAACGTGCTGAAGCTGAAAAAATGCCCTGAGCTTAAATTTATCGCAGATAATTCTATCGAGCATTCAGCAAAGATAAACAAGCTTCTTAAAGAAGTTCTGCCCGAAGAAGAAAAAGAAGAGAAAGACGGCGAAGAACAATAGAGGAGAAAGGATATTATGACATTTCAGGATATTCTTAAAATATTTGAAGAAAATGACAATTTTCTTATTTTAACTCATAAAAGCCCCGACGGCGATACGCTTGGTTCAGGCTTTGCCCTGTGCGCTTTTCTGAGAGATATGGGGAAAAAGGCTGACGTTGTAAATTCTGACAGTTTTCCCGAAAGATATGATCTTATCTATGAGAACTATTACCCTCAGGAATTTGATGTGAAGTACGTTATAGCGGTGGATATCGCAGACACAAATCTTCTTGGCAGCAACCTTTCAAAGTATGCCGAGGAGGGTGCGATCGACCTTTGCATCGACCACCACATCTCAAACAAGTATTATGCAAAGCAGTCATATGTAGAAGCAGACGCTTCTGCCGCAGCACTTATAATGTATAAGATATTCAAAGCTTCAGGCAGAAAGATATCACGTCAGATAGCGAGATGCCTTTATACAGGCATTGCAACGGATACAGGCTGCTTCAAGTATGAAAACACAACTCCGCAGGCACATATCGCCTGTGCAGAGCTTATGTCATATGGCATAGATTTTGCTTATATCAACAGAAAAATGTTTGATGTAAAAAGCAAGGGTAGACTTATGGTGGAGCAGTCCGTTACAGCGAATATGGAGTATTACTGCGGTGGCAAATGCTCTATGATAGTGCTTACAAAAGAGCTTATGGAGAAAAGCGGCGTTGACGCTGCCGAGTTCGAGGGACTTGCTTCTATACCATTGTCCGTTGAGGGCGTGAAAATAGGCATAACAGTTAAGCAAAGACACGAGAACGTCTTTAAAATATCAGTAAGAAGCGACGATGAGATAGACGCTTCTGCATTCTGCCGTGAGTTTGGCGGCGGAGGACACATAAGAGCCGCAGGCTGTGAGATAACAGGAAGCCTTGAAGAAGTCAAGGCTAAGCTTCTCAAGCAAGCGGAAAAGGTCTTGGGCTGATGAGCTTGGATAACAGCAAGGATAATATCTGCGGCATTTTGCCTGTAAAAAAGCCCGAGGGCTGGACTTCTTTTGACGTTATCGCAAAGCTCAGAGGAGTTCTAAGGATAAAAAGGTTGGGCCATTCAGGGACCCTTGACCCCATGGCAACAGGCGTTCTGCCTGTTTTCGTTGGCAGAGCCACAAAAGCCTGCGATATTATCCCCGACAGACGAAAGGTCTATACCGCAGGCTTTCAGCTTGGGGTAAGCACCGATACCTTAGACAGCACAGGAAAGACGCTAATGACAAGCGACAAGGCAGTTGCCAGAGCCGACCTTGAATGTGCAAAAAGCAGTTTTGCAGGCGATATCATGCAGGTGCCGCCTATGTATTCTGCAATAAAAGTGAACGGCAAAAAGCTCTATGAGCTTGCAAGAGCAGGCAAAGAAATAGAGCGTGAGCCGAGAGCTGTCCATATCGACAGCATTGATATAATAGAATATGATGAAGCTTCACGCAGGGGCGTAATGAAAGTTGATTGCGAAAAAGGTACTTATATACGCTCCGTTATCAGCGATATAGGCGAAAAGCTTGGCTGCGGCGGAATGATGACCTCACTTGAGCGTTCCTACTCAGGGGGCGTCGATATAAAAGATTGCTATACCATAGAGGAGATAGCCGAAATTTGCGGGCAGGACAAGCTGTCACAAATGCTTATCCCACTTGACAGAGCCTTTGTAAGCTACGAAAAAACTACCCTTGGACAGTGGGAAACAAAGCTTTATAGAAACGGAGTAAAGCTCAGACCTGAGCAGACAGGGATAAAAGATCTGTCAGAGGACAAGCTCTACCGTGTCTACGGCAGTGATAACAGCTTCCTGGGTATCGGCACTTTTCGTGAGGGCAGCTTCAGAAGCTTCAAAAATTTCTGATAATTTGTTTTATTCGGAGGGATATTTTGACGGATATAACAAACAGCGGGTTTATCCCCGAAAAAAGGACAGTTTGCGCTCTTGGACTTTTTGACGGAGTCCACAGAGGACATCAGCTCATAATAACAACGGCTGTGAAAAAGGCTCAGAGCCTTGACGGACATTCGGCAGTTTTCTGTTTCAAGACCGACACAGTGACCTCAAAAGGTCATGACGGCAGGATAGAAATGCTTATGAGCGACGAGGAAAAGCATAAAAAAATGGCAGAGCTTGGGGTCGAAGTGCTTTTTTCACCTGATTTTGCAGAGTTCAAAGGAATGTCACCGGAGGATTTTGTGAAAAAGGTGCTGAAAGAAAGGCTCAATTGCAGCGGCGCAGTGTGCGGAAACGATTTTACATTCGGCAAAGGCGCACAGGGCAAGGCTGTTGACCTTAAAAGGCTCGGTGAAAAATATGATATAGATGTGGAAATAGTAAGTCCACTGCTCATGGGCGGCGAGGTCATAAGTTCCACTGAGATAAGACGATGCGTCCGTGAGGGCGAGATAGCCAAAGCAAATGAAATGCTGGGTTATCATTTTGGATTCTGCCTTGAAGTGGAACACGGCTTTCAACGTGGCAGAACGTGGGATTTCCCCACGATAAATCAGCAGATACCAAAGGGCAGGGTAATGCCGAAATTCGGCGTTTATTGCTCCACTGTTGAAATAGACGGAAAAAAGTATGCAGGCGTGACAAATATAGGCGTAAAGCCTACCGTCCATGTTGAAACAGCTCCCCTTGCAGAAACCTTCATCATGGATTATCATGGGGATCTTTACGGCAGAAAGCTAAAACTTGAACTGCATGAATTTCTTCGCCCCGAAAAAATGTTTGACAGCTTTGACAGTCTTCGTGAGGAGATAGCAAAAAACAAAGAGCAGGCGGTCAGATATTTTGAGGAAAATAAAATATGACAAGTGAAGATTTGCCAAGACGAAAGAAAATACGTCTTGAGGGTTATGATTATTCTGCGAACGGCTTGTATTTTGTGACGATATGTGTTACTGAAAAATACCAAGTCATGAGGGAGAATGTAGGGGCGAACAGTGTTCGCCCGCTGACTGCAAATGAAATTCTGCACCCAAAACTTTCTGTTACAGGAAAACTTGTAAAGAGAAAACTCACAGAGATATCTGAGCACTATCCCGACGTTTTTGTAGAGATGTCTTGTATCATGCCTGACCATGTGCATATTATAATCAAAATTGAAAAACAGCCGAAAAACGGGCGAACACTGTTCGCCCCTACAAGTGAAACACCGACACTTTCAAGGGTCATAAAACATTTCAAAGAGGCTGTCACGTGGGCTCGGAGATGTGTATAAGAGACAGGAACTAGGTTATTCCATATGGCAAAAATCTTTTTATGATACGATAATCAAAAACAGAAAGCAACACGCAGAAATAAGGCAGTATATTGCAAATAATCCTGCGAAATATGTAAAAAATGCATTTGATGAGCAGGATATGAAATAAGACTCTAATTTTGAAAGGAAGATATAAATGAACAAGGTAAGAACAAGATTTGCACCTTCACCAACAGGTTATATGCACATAGGTAACCTGAGAACAGCACTCTTTACCTATCTTATTGCAAAGCAGAACGGAGGAGATTTTATTCTCCGTATCGAGGATACAGACCAGGAGCGTTATGTTGACGGTGCTGTTGAGGTCATCTATAAAACACTTAAAGACGTTGGTCTTAACTGGGACGAAGGCCCTGATATCGGCGGACCTGTAGGCCCTTATATCCAGTCACAGAGAATGGGTATGTTCAAGAAATATGCCGAGGAGCTTGTTGAAAAGGGTGAAGCTTATTATTGCTTCTGCGACAAGGAAAGACTTGAGGAAGTAAGAGCCATTCAGGAAGCAAGCGGTATCGCTCCAATGTATGACAGACATTGCCGTAACCTCTCTCCTGAAGAGATAAAGGAAAAGCTTGACGCAGGCGTTCCTTATGTTATCAGACAGAAAATACCTACAGAGGGCGAAGTTACTTTCCATGACGAGCTTTACGGCGATATCACTGTTGACTGCTCTACCCTTGACGACCAGATACTTATAAAGACAGACGGTATGCCTACCTATAACTTTGCAAACGTCGTTGACGACCACCTTATGGGTATCACACACGTTGTAAGAGGTAACGAGTACCTTGCTTCTGCACCTAAGTATAACCTGCTCTATAAGGCTTTCGGCTGGGAGATACCAACCTATATCCATGTTGAGCATATCATGAAGGATAAACAGCATAAGCTCTCAAAGAGAGACGGTGACGCATCTTACGAGGATCTTATGAAAAAGGGCTATCTTAAAGAAGCCGTTATAAACTATATCGCTCTGCTTGGCTGGGCGCCAAAGGGCGAGAACGAGATATTCTCACTTGAAGAGCTTGTTAAGGAATTCGATATCCACGGACTTTCTAAGTCACCTGCTATCTTCGACCCTGCTAAGCTTAAAGCTATCAACGGCAAGTATATAAAGGCTATGACACCTGAGAAGTTCGCAGAGTATGCTATCCCTTATATCAAGCAGTCCGTTCATAGAGAGGACGTTGACCTTAACGAGATAGCAAAGCTCTTGCAGGCAAGAACAGAGCTTTTCACAGAGATACCTGAAATGGTAGACTTTATCGACGCTCTCCCTGAGTATGATATAGCTCTCTATACACATAAGAAGATGAAAACGAACCCTGAAAATTCTCTGGAATCTCTCAAAGAAGTTCTCCCTGTTCTCGAGGGCGTTGAGGATTGGACAGAGGAAAATATCCATGACGCACTCTTTGACCTTATCGGCAAGCTTGGCGTAAAGAACGGTATCGTTCTGTGGCCTCTTAGAGTTGCAGTTTCAGGTAAGGCGTTCACTCCGGGCGGCGGTGTTGAGATATCATATCTCATCGGCAAGGAGGATACTCTTGCAAGAATAAGAAAGGGCATTGAGAAGCTGTCATAATAAAAACTACGAAAATGTTGAATATGTGTAGGGGCGAAATAATTTCCAAACAAGTGGGATGTCGGATCTCTGCAAAGCAGAAATTGCACCGTTCCCCTACAAATTACATAGATACATCGCTTTTAAACAGATAAATAATTCAACAGCGGAGCATTTTGAGTATTTGCTACTTTAAATTTACTTAAAATGCTCTGTATTTCGTACAGCTATCACTCCCCTGTCACATAAGTATTATAAAATTGTAAAGACTTATGAATGCTTTTCCTAAGAGGAGGAAATAAAATGATAGAGGTTATAAACCTTACCAAGAGATACGGCGACAAAAAAGCTGTCGATAAT
>ENA-OUPZ01000620-OUPZ01000620.1-human-gut-metagenome-genome-assembly--contig:-NODE-620-length-22345-cov-25.082414_pt1 | contig 22345 bp, 15 predicted proteins | sample MGYA00237941_ERZ548813 | MGnify/ENA primary metagenome ERZ548813 (study PRJEB26490, sample SAMN05194712) | human gut metagenome | biome: terrestrial biome; feature: human-associated habitat; material...
TGATATATTTACATTTGATATATTTACATTTGATATATTTACATTTGATATATTTACATTTGATATATTTGAATTTGATCATTTGATATATCTGCATTTGATATATTTACCCCTCAAATTCACTTCTATATTATTCCAAAAAATCCGCAGATGTGCCCCGCACATCGAGACCTACCAACGCCCTCCCACCCTCACTCTCGGCTCAACCTTCCACATCCAATACCGTCACATACCTACAATGGCCTCAAGACTTTTTCCCTCTCAACAACCCCTTCAGGCCGTTCTCCTCCATCGGCTCAACCTTTCGTTCCCAGCACCGTCGCATACAGACACAAGTCAACAAAACTCCCGTCCCCCACAACCAAGCACTCCTAAAAAAAGCCCGAGGGGTGTGCAGAGGGGCCGCGGCTTTGCGGCCCCTTTGCGGTTTTCCTTTTCCTCAAAAAAAATACTGTGCGCCATTCGCCAAAAAAGCAAACGCCACACAGTATTTAAAAAAAAGTATTTCTAACCTCTTGTTCCTTTACTTAACAACACGCACCCTGTACATTCCCTCAATCTCCTTGAGTTCATCCAACGCCTTAGCAGATGCCGCACTCTCAAGATCAATAAGAGTATAAGCAAACTCCCCTTTACTCTTATTCGTCATATCCGCAATATTCAGTCCCTCAGATCCAAGGATCTTGGTAACCTGACTGATCATATTCGGTGTGTTGCTGTGCGCAAGAGAGATTCTTCCAACAGCCACACAGGTACCCATATCACAGTTCGGATAATTAACTGAATTTTTGATATTACCATTCTCAAGGTAATCGCGGATCTCCTTTACAGCCATCTCTGCACAGTTTTCTTCAGATTCCTCTGTAGACGCACCAAGATGCGGAGTTACCAGAATACCCTCGCGTCCTGCAACTGTCTCATTTGCAAAGTCAGTTACATACTTCTTAACCTTGCCACTCTCAACAGCCTCGATCAGCGCATCCTCATCAACAAGAAGATCTCTTGCAAAATTCAGAAGAACTACGCCGTCCTTCATCTTATCGAAAGCTTCTTTGTTGATCATCTTCTTAGTGCTGTCAAGAAGCGGCACATGAATGGTGATATAATCGCACTGGCTGTAGATCTCATCCAGGCTCTTGCTGTGCTTGATGGTTCTGGACAGGTTCCATGCCGCATCAATAGAAAGATATGGGTCATAGCCATATACTTCCATGCCAAGACCGCATGCTGCGTTTGCCACCATGGCTCCAATGGCTCCAAGACCGATGATACCAAGCTTTTTGCCGCTGATCTCGCATCCTGCGAACTGTTTTTTCTGCTTCTCGGCAAGCTTGCCGATGTGCTCTTTATCTTTCTCCTGTGCAACCCACTCGATACCTCCTACGATATCTCTGGATGCAAGGAGCATACCTGCAAGTACCAGCTCTTTTACGCCGTTTGCATTGGCTCCAGGCGTGTTGAATACAACAACACCCTTCTCTGCATACTCCTTAACCGGAATATTATTGACGCCTGCACCTGCACGTGCAACTGCGCAAACGCTCTTCGGCAGCTCCATGTCGTGCATTTTTGCACTTCTTACAAGGATTGCGTCACACTGGTCAGCTGTCTCTGTTTTTTTATAATTATCGCCAAAAAGTTTCAGACCTTTTTCAGCGATCGGATTCAGGCAATGATACTGGAACATTATGCATTCTCCTCCTCGAATTTTTTCATGAATGCAACCAGTGCCTCTACGCCGGCCTTTGGCATGGCATTGTAGATGCTGGCACGCATTCCGCCAACAGTACGGTGTCCTTTCAGGTTTACAAGTCCTGCTTCAGTTGCCTCTTTAACAAACTTGGCATCCATTTCCTTGTCACCGGTTACGAACGGTACATTCATAAGGGATCTGTCTTCCGGAACTACAGTTCCTTTGAACAGCTTGCTGGAATCCAGGTAATCATAAAGGATTTTGGCTTTTTCCTCATTGCGCTGCTTCATCACTTCCAGACCGCCCATCTTCTTCAGCCATTTGAATACTTTTCCGCATACATAGATGCAGTAAGCATTCGGCGTATTGTAAAGAGAGCCTGCGTCTGCATGTGTCTTATAAGTAAGCATGGTTGGGGTTCCCGGAAGAACATCCTCTGTGATCAGATCCTCACGGATGATCACGATAACCATACCTGCCGGTCCGATGTTCTTCTGAACACCGCCATAGATAATACCATATTTGCTTACATCCACCGGCTCAGACAGGAAACAGGAGGATACATCTGCTACCAGAGTCTTACCTTTTGTGTTTGGAAGTTTTTTGAATTTTGTGCCGTAAATGGTGTTGTTCTCACAGATGTATACGTAGTCTGCATCCGGGCTGATCGGCAGATCACTGCAGTCCGGGATATAGCTGAAGGTTTTATCTTCAGAAGATGCGATCTTGTTTGCTTTTCCGTATTTCTGAGCTTCCTGATAAGCTTTTTTTGCCCACTGTCCTGTTACGATATAATCTGCGACCTTGTTTTTCATGAGGTTCATCGGGATCATGGCAAACTGCTGGGATGCTCCTCCCTGAAGGAAAAGTACCTTGTAGTTATCCGGAATGTTCATAAGCTCGCGGAGATCTTTCTCTGCAGTATCAATGATCTCCTGAAAAGCTGCACTTCTGTGGCTCATTTCCATAACAGACATTCCTGTGCCGTTATAATCCATCATCTCATCCGCTACTTCTTTGAGTACTTCCTCTGGAAGCACTGCCGGTCCGGCAGAAAAATTATACACTCTACTCATGTTTCTTCATATCCTCCTCGTCAAATACATCATCAAGGTTCGCACCAGCCGGTACCATCGGGAACACACTCAGATCCTGATCGATCCAGCAATCCAGAACGACAGGTCCCTCTGCTGCCAGTGCCATCTTAAGTGCAGGCTCCACATCCTCCATCTTTGTCACACGAATGGCTTTTGCACCCAGCGCCTCTGATAATTTCACAAAATCAACGGCGTCATCCAGTACTGTGGAAGAGTATCTCTTTCCATAGAAAAGCGTCTGCCACTGACGCACCATTCCCAGTACATGATTGTTCATAACAATCTGGATCAGCTGTCTGCCACAGCGTGCAGCTGTTGCCAGCTCATTCATATTCATACGGAAGCATCCGTCACCTGCTATATTTACAACTGTTTTTTCCGGTCTGCCCATCTTCGCGCCAATTGCAGCGCCAAGGCCGTAGCCCATGGTTCCAAGGCCGCCGGAAGTAAGAAGAGTTCTCGGCTCTTTGTATTTATAATACTGCGCCGCCCACATCTGATGCTGTCCAACATCTGTGGAGATGATCGCATCACCGTTGGTCAGCTCATAAAGCTTCTCTATAATATACGGACCTGTAAGCTGTGTGTGATCATAATTCAGCGGATATTTTGATTTCAATTCCTGGATATGTGCGATCCACTCCGGATGTTCTTTCTTCGGAATTTCCTCCAGAAGGCGTTTCAGCACTTCCTTCACATCACCGATCACACTGGCATCCACTTTGATATTTTTATTGATCTCCGCAGCATCCACATCGATCTGAAGGATTTTTGCATTATGTGCAAAAGTTTTGGTATTTCCTGTTACACGGTCACTGAAGCGTGCACCGAGAACAATAAGAAGATCGCACTCTGTTACGCCAAGATCGGAAGTCTTGGTTCCGTGCATACCTACCATACCTGTATAGAGAGGATCTTCTCCCGGGAAGGTGCCCTTGCCCATCAGAGTATCGCAGACAGGAGCCTGGATCCTGCGAGCCAGCTCACGTACTTCCTGGTCAGCACCGGAGATCACACATCCGCCGCCAACAAAAATAAACGGTTTCTCTGCCTCTCTGATCATTTCCAGTGCCTGATCAATATCTTCTTTACGGATACTTTTGATCTCACGGTTAACCGTAGCCGGATGGCATGGCTCATATTCATATTTCATTCCTGTGATATCCTTCGGGACATCCACAAGCACCGGGCCGGGTCTTCCGCTTTTTGCAATATAAAATGCTCTTCTTAACGTATCTGCAAGATCTTCGATATTCTTTACGATGAAACTGTATTTTGTTACAGGCATTACGATACCTGCGATATCAACCTCCTGGAAAGAATCTCTTCCCAGGAGTGGTCTTCCTACGTTTGCAGTAATGGCTACCATCGGTACGGAATCCATGTATGCAGTCGCGATCCCTGTTACCAGGTTAGTTGCTCCTGGACCGGAGGTTGCCAGGCAGACACCTACCTTTCCGGTCGCTCTTGCATAACCGTCAGCAGCATGGGATGCACCCTGCTCGTGGGAGGTCAGTACATGTGTGATCTCATCTTTGTATTCATATAAGGCATCGTAAACATTCAGGATCGCGCCGCCCGGATATCCAAATACGGTATCAACGCCCTGTTCCTTCAGACATTCTACGATGATCTCTGCACCTGTAAGCTGCATATCTTTCGTTCCTCCTTATTTTGCTTTCGGTACTTCCAGGATCGCACCACGGTTTCCGGATGTTACCATGGAAGCGTATCTTGCCAGATATCCGGTTGTCACCTTCGGCTCTCTTGGCTGCCATTTTTCTCTTCTAGCCTGCATCTCTTCATCTGAAACCTTGATCTCCAGTTTCAGCTCCGGAATATTGATGCTGATGATATCGCCTTCCTCAACCAGTGCGATCGGGCCGCCTACTGCTGCCTCCGGTGATACGTGTCCGATAGCTGCTCCTCTGGATGCACCGCTGAAACGTCCGTCGGTGATCAGGGCTACGGAAGAACCAAGTCCCATTCCCACGATGGCAGATGTAGGGTTCAGCATCTCTCTCATTCCAGGGCCACCCTTTGGTCCCTCGTAGCGGATAACCACAACATCTCCCTCTACGATCTTACCACTCTTGATGGCAACAATTGCGTCATCCTCGCTGTCAAATACACGTGCAGGACCCTCATGCACCAGCATCTCCGGTACAACTGCAGAACGTTTTACAACACCACCATCCGGTGCAAGGTTTCCTTTCAGTACAGCAAGTCCGCCTGTCTTTGTATACGGATTGTCGATAGGGCGGATAACCTCCGGATTCAGGTTTACACAGTTTTTGATATTCTCACCTACTGTTTTTCCGGTTACTGTCATACACTCTGTATGGAGAAGTCCCAGCTTGTTCAGCTCATTCATGACCGCATAGACACCACCGGCCTCATTAAGATCTTCCATGTAGGTCGGGCCTGCCGGTGCAAGGTGGCAAAGGTTCGGGGTCTTCTCACTGATCTCATTTGCAAAGCTGATATCAAAGTCCATTCCGATCTCATGTGCGATAGCCGGAAGATGAAGCATACTGTTTGTGGAGCATCCAAGTGCCATATCTACTGTAAGTGCATTTAAAACTGCCTCTTTTGTCATAATGTCTCTTGGGCGGATGTTCCTTCTGTACATTTCCATTACCTGCATTCCTGCATGCTTTGCAAGACGGATACGTTCAGAGTATACTGCCGGGATGGTACCGTTTCCTTTCAGTCCCATACCGAGAACCTCTGTCAGGCAGTTCATGCTGTTTGCAGTGTACATACCGGAACATGATCCACAGGTCGGGCAGGTTTTGTTCTCGAATTCTTCCAGATCATCTGCTGTGATGGTTCCTGCTGCATAGGAGCCTACTGCCTCAAACATACTGGAAAGACTGGTTTTGTGTCCTTTTACATGGCCGGCAAGCATCGGGCCGCCGCTTACGAATACAGTAGGAACGTTGATCCTTGCCGCTGCCATCAGAAGGCCAGGTACGTTTTTGTCACAGTTGGGAACCATGACCAGAGCATCGAACTGATGAGCCAGTGCCATGGCCTCTGTGGAATCTGCGATCAGGTCACGTGTTACAAGGGAATATTTCATTCCAACGTGTCCCATTGCGATTCCGTCACATACTGCGATCGCCGGAAATACAACCGGTGTGCCGCCAGCCATTGCAACGCCGAGCTTTACAGCATTTACAATTTTGTCAAGGTTCATATGTCCCGGTACGATCTCGTTATAAGAACTTACGATTCCTACCAGTGGTTTGTCCATTTCTTCCTTTGTCATTCCAAGGGCATTGAACAGGGAACGATGTGGTGCCTGCTGTGTGCCTTTTCTTACGGTATCACTTTTCATTTTTAAGGTCTCTCCTTTTTATTCTTTACGATAGGATCCGGTATCTGTTTATAGACTTCCTCTTCCAGGTACCGGTTTTTTCTGTTCTGTTTCGTTTTCTTCTCTCTGTCCCACTTTATTTATGCAATGGCATCTGCGATCAGATCGCCCATCTCTCTGGTTCCGACAAGCTTGCATCCGTCAGACATGATATCTCCTGTTCTGTAACCATCTGTAAGAACCTTCTGTACTGCTGCTTCCACAGCATCTGCTTCTTTATCAAGATCCAGAGAATATCTCAGCATCATAGCAGCGGAAAGAATGGTTGCGATCGGGTTTGCCTTGTTCTGGCCTGCGATATCCGGTGCAGAACCATGGCTCGGCTCATAGAGACCAAGCTTTGTCTCATTTAAGCTTGCGGAGGAAAGCATTCCGATAGAACCGGTCACCATACTTGCCTCATCAGAGAGGATATCTCCGAACATGTTTTCTGTAAGGATAACATCAAACTGCTTCGGATCACGTACCAGCTGCATTGCACAGTTATCAACCAGCATATGCTCCAGTGTTACATCCGGATAATCCTTTGCCACATCCTCCACTACACTTCTCCAGAGTCTGGAAGAATCAAGAACATTGGCTTTATCTACACTTGTAACCTTATTTCTTCTCTTACGTGCGATCTCAAATGCCTTAATGGCAATACGGCGGATCTCATTCTCATTATAAGAAAGAGTATCTACTGCTGTGCGGACTCCGTTCTCCTCAGTAGTCTTTCTTGCTCCGAAGTAAAGACCTCCTGTAAGCTCTCTTACAATGATCATGTCAAAACCATCTCCGATGATCTCATCACGGAGCGGGCATGCATCACGAAGCTCATTGTAAAGATAAGCCGGACGAAGGTTTGCAAACAGGTTCAGCGCCTTACGAATCGCAAGAAGACCTGCCTCCGGGCGTTTGGACGGCTCCAGCTTGTACCACGGGGATGTCTTGGCATCGCCGCCAATGGAACCCATCAGTACTGCATCAGAAGCTTTTGCCTGGGCAATGGCTTCCTCTGTAAGAGGTACTCCGTGAGCATCAATGGATGCCCCTCCTAAAAGAACCTCTGTGTATGAAAATTTATGACTGTATTTCTCACATACTCTGTCTAAAACTTTTTTGGCCTCGGCAACAATCTCCGGACCGATTCCGTCTCCCGGAATCAGGGCAATCTTGTACTCCATTTTATTCACTCCTCCGATTTCCCCTGTGCTGTAAAATTTTAACGCACTGGTGTGGATAATTGTTATTATCATAACGCACTTTTCGACGGATTTCAACCTATTAAATAGATAAAGTTATTTCCGGAATGCAAAAAATAAACGGCAATTCCCTGTTTCTGCCGCCACAGAGACATACTTTCGCACACAGAAAAAAGAAAAACTGCCCTACCATTCCGGTACAGCAGTCTTTCTTTTTTTATCATATTCTGTTTTTCCTGATGATATTCTCAGAATTTCCCGCTGGAACCACCGAAGGTATCACCGGAAGATGAGGTATGGGTGCTGGAACCACCGTTATTATCCTCATTTTTCGGTTTTGCGGATTTTGATACCGTACTGTAGAGGTAAAAATCATTACTTCTGGTCACATTCATACTGCCCTGCCGCACATAAGAAGCCGCCCGATCCTGTTTTCGCACAGTTTTCAGCTTTCTTCTCATATTTCCGGTCACCAGTAATCCTGCCACAAGCCCCACAGCAAGAGCGATCAGCAGGTTTATCCCAACCGCAAAAGGCTCATCCGGAAGGTTTTCCACATCGTATGGCTCTGCCTCATTTGCCTGCGTGATAAAATCATCGCATTCCGTGGCAAACTTATGAAACGCTTCGTTATAATCACCGTCACTTAAATAAGGCTTCACCTGATCCATGATGTAGGACTGTCCGGCATCCGTAAACACTTCTATCGCATATCCGTGTGTTGCAATGGCCCAGTTACGGTCTCCCATATCCAACAGGAATAAAATACCGTCACCATTTTCCCCCTGCCCATATCCATGGTCAATAAAATAATCCTCCGCATACGCCTGGGCTGTTTTTCCCTCAAGACTGTTAACGGTAACGACCACAACATCTACCTGATCCCGCTCACTGATCTCATCCAGAGTACTGCTCAGGCTCTCCTGCTGCTCTACATCCAGAAGTCCCGCCTGGTCATCCAGACGGCTTACGGTGCCTGCCCATACCGGAAAAGCACATGCCAGACACAAAAGGATCGATATCAAAAATACAGATATTCTTTTTTTCATGGCATCCACCTCCCTACAAAGCCCAGATCAGATACAGGATAATATAAGTGATCACACTCACGACCCCCGTTGTTCCCAGGAACCATCGTGCAAAAGCGTTCTTGTCTGTAGGCAGATTTCCCACAAATTTCCCTGTCTGACCATTCATGGCAAATATGTAATTATCACCCTTCCACTTCGTCTGCAGGATCCATACGGGATATAACGCATATTTCGTTGTCCCGTTATGAAGCCGGATACTGGTATTCTCCGGTACCACACTGGCGTATCCTCTCACCGTATCCCGGAATGCAGCCTCTGTGCTGCGGCGGATACGCTCATTGGCACGTTCCTCACACTCGCTCGCTGTCACATCATATTTATCTGCAAAATATCCAGCCAGATACGCAGTCTGAAAATCCACCGCTTCTTTGAAATCAAAAGGCTCTATAGACTCCATCAGATCATTTTCCATGCTGGCAGAGCCATCCACCGGTACATGATCAAAACCAAGAGAACCACTTCTGTGTACTGCATAATAGCTGGTCTCCGTATAATCATAATCACTATCGCTCCAGAACCGGGTCTTTGTTGCACGGTAACGGATATCTGCGTCTGCGTCTGTGTCATACAGCCAAAACGGAACGTAGATGCCCTTAACCTCGCTGATATGATTCTCCGACTTAAACGCTTTCGGCAGAAGCCTCTTACCGGTAAGATGCTTTTTCAGCCTCTCCTTTGCCGCTTTCTTATCCAGCTTAAACGGGATCACATAATCCGGCTTCAGTGCACCGGACAGCTGCCCGGTCATTACCACCGGACTTCCGCAAAACGGGCAGGCCGTTGCTGCCGTATTGGCATCTCCCACGATCTCACCGCCACAGGACTTGCACACATAGGTACGCAGCCCCTCACTCTCCCCGTCCTGCCACTCACTGCCGGCCTCATCCGACCAACTCATATCCTCAGGCTGTTCTTCCTCCACAGTCTGGGCATATTCCGATAACGTCCCGACATCAAACTCCGTATCACAAAACGGACACTTCATCTTCTGCACAGAACTGTCAAACTCTATGGAGCCACCACAGCACGGACACTTAAACTCCTGCATCTTCGCCATATATTCACCTCACTTCATCATTCTGTATCCAACAACCGGCAGGAGTTACCCTGCATTTTGCTCCTGACCATCTCTCTTTCTGATCTATACTGCATCCTCCGGTCCGAACGGATCACCGCACTCCGGGCAGAATTTCGGTGGATTCTCCGGATCTGCCGGTTCCCATCCGCACCTGCTGCAGCGATACTGCATCTTCTTCTCCGGCTTCTTCGCTCCGCAGTTCATACAGAACTTGCCTTTATTCACCGTACCGCAGGAACAGGTCCAGCTGTCCTCCACCGGACGCGATGCACCACACTCCGGGCAGAATTTCCCCGAAGAAACCGCACCACAACTGCAGGTCCAGGAACCAGCCGCAGCCCCTGCTCCGTTCCCTGCCGGCGAAACCGGCCGCGCTGCCTGCTGCTGTACACTCTGCTGCTGCGCCTGCTGCTTCTGGCCCATCTCAAACAACTGCTGCGCATTCAGACCACCTGCATTAGCAGCCATACCCATGCCCATAAAACCAGTCATAGCCCCTGCTGAATTAGAAGCCGCAGCCTTCATAGCATCCGCCTGGGCCCCGGTCAGAGTAGCCGCAGCCATAGCAGGATCACGCATCATAGCCGTACGCTGAGCCTGCTTGATCATCTCGGCATCCTCATCCGGCAATGTCACAGAACCAAGTGCCACACTGACCACCTTAAGCCCACGAAGCTCCTCCCACTTGGCAGAAAGCACCTCATTCATGGCATTCTCCAGCTCCGTATTATGAGTCACGATCTGATTCGGACGCAACTCCAGCTCCGAAAGCCTTCCGAAAGCAGGCTGCAGCGCACTGATAAACTCCGCCTTCAGCTGTCCGTCCAGCTCCTCTCTGGTATACTCCCGCTCCACATTTCCACACACATTCGTATAAAAAAGAAGGGGATCCGCGATCCTGTAGGAATAAACACCATGACACCTCACAGCCACATCCACATCCAGCCCGATCCTAGAATCCACAACCCGGAACGGGATCGGATTAGCAGTACCAAACTTGTTATCCACAAGCTCCTTGGTATTAAAATAATACACCCTCTGATCCTTACCCGTATCACCGCCAAAAGCAAACCTCTTCCCGATCGTATCAAAGGTCTTCCTGATTCCGTCACCCAGACTACCTGAAAAAATACTCGGCTCCGTAGAAGCATCATACGTATACTCTCCCGGATCCGCACAAACCTCAACAACCTTTCCCTGCTCCACGATCATCATACACTGACCATCCGCCACAGCGATCCCGCTGCCGCTGGAAATGATATTATCACTCCCATGTTTATTGGAAGACCTGGAAGAAGACCTCTTCGTCCCCTTCACAACCATCACTTCTTTATCCATAGCCTCACAGTAAAAAAACTCCTTCCACTGATCCGCCAACGTACCACCCGCTGCACCCACAGCCGCTCTGATAAGACCCATAAATCCAACCCCTTTCTGAAAATTCATTCTTATTTACAATTTTACGATATTCCAAAGCCATCGTCACTCTCATTTCTGATAGTAACATCATTATTACACGAATTTTACCAAAAATCCACTTATTTCTATACAATATTACAATTGTTATATTCCCATCACATCCGCAATCTCAGCACATCCACACAATCCATCTGCGCTGGCATCAAAGGCTATTCTCCCATCACATCCGCAATTCTAGGCACATCCGCAACCCCAGGCTGACAGTGCAGCGCCTCAGCCGTCCCCACCCAACCAAACACAAACTCAGCCATTGCAGTCGTCCAGCGCAGCGCTGACGACCCACAACCAACCGTCAAACGACACTATTTTCTCACCGGAAGCACCAGCCGGGGAAGGGGATGCTGGATGGCTCTGCTTCTGCAGGAGGGGAGCTGATTCTTGGACGACGGGAATCTGCGTTGTTTTTCAAAAGTCCGCTGTCTGAGCGGCAGCAGGCCGCGAGTTCGGACTTTTGAAAAACGCTTTTAGCAGATTTCCGGCGTCCTAGAAGCCAGCCCCCGACGAAGCCGCAGACCAGCCAGCATCCCCTTCCCCGGCGTCCCTTCATCCGTTCGTTCGTCCGTTCATCCACATACAAATACAAAAAAAGACACCACGTCACAAAAAACGCAGTGCCTCTCTCATATTCAAGTTATTGCGAAAAAAGCATCAAGCAGAAGCCTGATCAGCCTTCTCAACCTCAGCAATCGCCTGCTTCCTCATAGGAATACGGCAATTCTTATTATTACCAAACTCAACAATAACATCTTCCTCAGTCATATCAATAACAACACCATAAAAACCACTGGTAGTAACAACACTGTCACCAACCTCCATGCTGTTCAACATAGTCTGAGTTCTCTTCTGCTCCTTCTTCTGCGGACGGATCATCATAAAATACATAATTCCAAACAGAACTACGATCCAGACAATACCAAGACCCGCGCTAAGTCCGCCAGCTGCCGCTGTAGATGATGCGATCATTTCAAATTCCTCCTGCTAAAAACAAATAATCTGCGGTCCCCCCGCCGTTACTGACCTCTAAAAGTGTCACTTCGTACTATCATACACAAAAACAAAAAAACCTTCAAGAGTTTTCTTATAAAATCAAAGTAATTTACACAAATTTTATAAATAAAACTTACCGGTTCCCGTTGATCCTGCCTTCCTCAAAGCCTTCCAGACGCATCTTCTTATAAGCCGCAAAATTCCCTGCATCCAGCGCATCCCGGATCTCTTCCATCATATGATTATAGAAATACAGATTATGCAGAACACAAAGCCTCATGCCAAGCATCTCCTTCGCCTTCAGAAGATGACGGATATACGCTCTGCTGTAATGACGGCAGGTCGGGCACTGGCACTCCTCATCGATCGGTTTGGAATCCAGCTCATACTTTGCATTAAAAAGATTCATCTTGCCATGGTTGGTATACACGTGACCATGACGGCCGTTACGGCTGGGATATACACAGTCAAAAAAGTCAATACCACGCTCAACCCCCTCCAGAATATTGGCCGGGGTACCAACCCCCATAAGATACGTCGGCTTGTTCTGCGGCAAATGCGGAACCACCTCATCCAGGATCCGGTACATCTCCTCATGACTTTCACCAACTGCAAGGCCGCCCACTGCATAGCCGTCCAGATCCATCTCCGCGATAGCCTGGGCATGCTCAATACGGATATCTTCATAAACAGCCCCCTGGTTAATGCCAAAAAGAAGCTGGTTCTTGTTAATGGTATCCGGCAGACTGTTCAAACGAGCCATCTCATCCTTGCATCTTTTAAGCCAACGTGTTGTACGCGCTACCGATTTCTGTACATAATCCCTGTCTGCCACACTGCTTGGGCACTCATCAAAGGCCATTGCAATGGTAGAGGCCAGATTTGACTGGATCTGCATGCTCTGCTCCGGTCCCATAAAAATCTTATGACCATCGATATGAGAGTTAAAATACACGCCCTCTTCCTTGATCTTACGAAGCTTCGCCAGCGAAAACACCTGGAATCCGCCGGAATCGGTAAGGATCGGTCTGTCCCAGTTCATAAATTCATGAAGACCTCCCAGCTGCTTTACCACCTTGTCGCCAGGGCGCACATGAAGATGATAGGTATTGGACAGCTCTACCTGTGTACCGATCTCATGAAGATCCACAGTGGAAACTGCACCTTTAATTGCTGCAATTGTTCCTACATTCATAAAAACAGGAGTCTGGATCGTTCCGTGGACCGTCTTAAACTCGCCCCTTTTCGCTCTTCCTTCTGTTGTGATCAGTTTATATTCTGCCATTTCATTTCCCTTCTAAAAACATTTTAAAGTTGTCTCTGCCCGGCATCTGCGTTACAGGTATGCCATAACCAGCTGTCGATGCAAATATCTTTCAAAACTTTTAGTCAATATCATAACACATTTTTTTCTTTACGGCTACTGATTGTTAAACTTTTACATTGCCATTTTTTAAACGATATCGTATAATATAGAATATTCGCTTAAAAATCCTTTATAATAAGAAGAAACAACTCCCATCTGACAGAAATGTCAGAGTCGGGCAACCCCTATATAGATACAACGAGGAGGAAATCAATTTTTTATGAAGAAACACACACTTGGAATTGACATTGGTTCCACCACTGTTAAGATTGCGATCTTAGACGAAAACGATACGCTTGTCTTCTCCGACTATGAGAGACATTTTGCAAATATCCAGGAAACCCTTGCAGATCTTCTTCAGAAAGCTGAGGATCAGCTTGGTGAACTGACACTCTGTCCGGTCATTACAGGTTCCGGCGGACTGACACTTGCCAATCATCTGGAAGTACCTTTTGTACAGGAGGTTATCGCCGTATCCACTTCCCTGCAGAAGCTGGCACCAAAGACAGATGTTGCTATCGAGCTTGGAGGCGAGGATGCCAAAATCATCTATTTCGAAAACGGAAATGTAGAGCAGCGTATGAATGGCATCTGTGCCGGCGGTACCGGTTCCTTCATTGACCAGATGGCATCTCTGCTCCAGACCGATGCACCAGGTCTTAATGAATACGCCAAACATTACAAGGCACTTTATCCCATTGCGGCACGCTGCGGTGTTTTCGCAAAAACAGATATCCAGCCACTGATCAACGACGGAGCAACTAAGGAAGACCTTTCTGCCTCCATTTTCCAGGCAGTTGTCAACCAGACCATTTCCGGTCTTGCCTGCGGTAAACCGATCCGCGGACACGTTGCCTTCCTTGGCGGGCCTCTTCACTTCCTTTCTGAGCTGAAGACTGCTTTTATCCGAACCCTGAAGCTGGATGATGAACATATTATCGCACCAGACAACTCTCATCTGTTCGCAGCCATCGGCTCCGCCCTGAATGCAAAGCAGGATGTTACCGTTTCCCTGACCGAACTGAAGGAACGCATGCGGACCACCATCAAGCTGGATTTTGAGGTAGAACGTATGGAGCCGCTTTTTGCCACAGAGGACGACTACCAGGCTTTCCATGACCGTCAGAGTGCCTACAGGGTAAAAACCGGAGATCTTTCCAGCTATAAGGGAAAATGCTTCCTGGGGATTGACGCCGGCTCTACCACAACAAAAACCGCGCTGGTAAGCGAAGACGGAACTCTTCTTTATTCCTTCTACAGCAGTAACAACGGAAACCCGCTGAAAACCACCATCAACTCCATCAAGGAGATTTACAGCCTTCTTCCGGAAGATGCAGAAATTGCTTTTTCCTGCTCCACCGGTTACGGCGAAGCCCTGATCAAAGCGGCACTTCTTCTTGACGAAGGTGAAGTCGAAACCGTTTCCCATTATTACGCAGCTGCTTTCTTTGATCCTGAAGTAGACTGCATCCTGGATATCGGCGGTCAGGATATGAAATGTATCAAGATCCGTAACCAGACTGTTGACAGTGTACAGCTCAACGAAGCATGTTCCTCAGGCTGCGGTTCCTTTATCGAAACCTTTGCAAAATCTCTGAACTACACAGTACAGGACTTTGCAAAAGCAGCTCTTTTTGCAAAACATCCCATTGATCTTGGAACACGCTGTACTGTGTTTATGAATTCCAAAGTTAAGCAGGCCCAGAAGGAAGGCGCTGAGGTTTCCGATATCTCCGCTGGTCTTGCCTACTCCGTTATCAAAAACGCCCTCTACAAGGTTATCAAGGTTTCCGATGCTTCCGAGCTTGGCAAGCACATCGTTGTACAGGGTGGTACCTTCTATAATGACGCAGTTCTCCGCAGCTTTGAGAAGATTGCCAACTGCCAGGCCATCCGCCCGGATATCGCCGGGATCATGGGTGCTTTCGGTGCTGCTCTGATCGCAAGGGAGCGCTATCAGGAGGGTGAAAAAACTTCCATGCTTTCCATCGATCAGATCAACAGCCTCCAGTACACCACCTCCATGGCAAACTGCCGCGGATGTACCAACAACTGCCGTCTGACCATCAACAAATTCTCCGGCGGCCGTAAATACATCAGCGGAAACCGCTGTGAGCGCGGACTTGGAAAGGAAAAGAACAAGGATCATATCCCGAACCTTTTCGATTACAAATATAAGAGGCTCTTTTCCTATGAACCACTTTCCGCAGATAAGGCTACCCGTGGACAGGTTGGTATCCCACGTGTTCTGAACATGTTTGAAAATTACCCGTTCTGGTATACCTTCTTTACAGAGCTGAAATACCAGGTGGTACTTTCTCCTACTTCCACACGTAAGATCTACGAGCTGGGTATCGAATCCATCCCAAGTGAATCCGAATGCTACCCGGCCAAGCTTGCTCACGGACATGTCACATGGCTGATCCGTAACGGTGTGAAGTTTATCTTCTACCCATGCATCCCTTACGAACGCAACGAGTTCCCGGATGCGGTCAACCATTATAACTGCCCGATCGTTACTTCCTATGCGGAAAATATCAAGAACAATGTGGACGAGCTCAGTGATCCATCCATCACCTTCCGCAACCCGTTCCTGGCATTTACTTCCGAGGATATCCTGACAAACCGCCTTGTGGAAGAATTTCAGGATATTCCTGCTGCCGAGGTCAAAGCTGCTGCCCATAAGGCCTGGGAAGAACTTGCAGCCGTACATACGGATATCCAAAAAAAGGGTGAGGAAACCCTGCAGTACCTGAAAGAAACCGGCCGCCGCGGAATCGTTCTTGCAGGCCGTCCATACCATATTGACCCGGAAATCCACCACGGTATCCCGGATATGATCAACAGCTACGGAATCGCCGTATTTACCGAAGACTCCGTTGCACACCTTGGACATCTGGAGCGTCCCATCCGTGTCAACGACCAGTGGATGTATCACTCCCGTCTCTACTCTGCCGCAAATTTTGTAAAAACAAGAGAGGATCTGGATCTGATCCAGCTGAATTCCTTCGGATGCGGACTTGATGCCGTTACCACCGATGAGGTTTATGAGATCCTGGATGGAAGTGACAAGATCTACACCTGCCTGAAGATCGATGAGGTCAACAACCTGGGTGCGGCAAGGATCCGTATCCGTTCCCTGATCGCTGCTATCCGTGCAAAACAGGCACAGAATAAAAAAAGGAACATCAAGCCAGCTTCCATTGAGAAGATATCCTTTACCAAGCAGATGCGTAAGGAGTACACCATTCTCTGCCCGCAGATGTCTCCATTCCACTTCGGAATCTTTGAGGCTGCTTTTAAAGCATCCGGCTATAACCTGGAAGTCCTCCCCAACGACAACAAGCATGCTGTTGATGTGGGTCTTAAATATGTAAACAACGATGCCTGCTATCCGTCCCTGATGGTTGTGGGACAGATCATGGATGCTCTTCTTTCCGGCAAATATGACCTGAACAAAACTGCAGTCATCATGTCTCAGACAGGCGGCGGCTGCCGTGCCTCCAACTATATCGCATTCATCCGCCGCGCCCTGAAAAAAGCCGGTATGGAGCAGATTCCGGTTATCTCCCTCAACTTAAGCGGACTGGAGAGCAACCCTGGCTTTAAGCTGACACTGCCGCTGATCAGGCGCATCGTTTACGGTGCCGTATTCGGTGATATCCTGATGAAATGCGTATATCGCATGCGTCCTTACGAGCTGGAAAAGGGTATCGTAAACCGCAAGCACAAAATCTGGGAGCAGCGCGTCATTGCCTTCGTAACAGGCAGCAGCGTCAGCCATGGTACCTTCAAAAAAATGTGCCGTGAGATGGTCCATGATTTTGATACAATCCCGATCTCCGATGAGAAAAAGCCTCGCGTTGGTATCGTAGGTGAGATCCTTGTCAAGTTCCTGCCTGCTGCCAACAACCACCTGGCAGATCTTCTGGAGGCAGAGGGGGCAGAACCGGTTGTTCCGGATCTTATCGACTTTATCTGCTACTGCTTCTACAACCAGAATTTCAAGGTTGAAAAGCTTGGATTCAAGAAATCCAAGGCAACCATCGCAAATCTTGGCCTCAGAGCCATCGACTGGCTGAGAAAAACAGCAAATGAGGCCCTGGAGCAGAGCCGCCACTTTACACCGGCCGCAGATATCCGTGATCTTGCAAAAATGGCTGCGCCCATCGTTTCTGCCGGAAATCAGACCGGTGAAGGATGGTTCCTGACCGGAGAGATGATGGAACTCATCCATGGCGGTATCCCGAACATCGTCTGCATCCAGCCTTTTGGATGCCTGCCGAACCACATCGTAGGAAAAGGTGTCATCAAGGAAGTTCGCCGTGAGCATCCGGAAGCCAACATTGTTGCCATCGACTACGATCCAGGTGCCAGCGAAGTAAATCAGCTGAACAGGATCAAGCTTATGCTTTCCACAGCACAGAAGAATCTGCATAAAGACGATAAAAAAGACGCATAACAAGAAATGCAGGTTACAAACATCTTTTTCCCAAAAAACAAATTCAAAGCTGCACAGCCGCAGGATCCCTGCCGGCTGTGCAGCTCTTTTTATTTCAGATATGATTCCTGTCAGACAGATTTTTTCTCTGATCCATCACTCTTCACAGGAGGCTTTGCACGGAGCATCAAAGCTCGGGTTAAAGGCATAGAAATTTTTGGCATCCAGCTGCTCCTGCACGGATCTCAGTGCTTCACCGAAACGCTGGAAATGGACTACCTCTCTTGCCCGAAGGAAACGGATGGGATCTGCAACCTCCGGGATATTTTTCACCACCCGGAGGATATTATCGTAGGTGGAGCGTGCCTTCTGTTCTGCCGCCAGATCTTCAAACAGATCCGTGATCGGATCACCCTTACTCTGGAATTCGCAGGCATTAAACGGCACTCCACCTGCAGCCTGCGGCCAGATTCCCACCGTGTGGTCAATATAATACGGCCCAAGTCCGCTGTTCTCGATTTCTTCCATAGAAAGATCCTTTGTCAGCTGATGGACAATGGTGGACACGATTTCCAAATGTGCCAGTTCTTCTGTTCCCACATCATTGAGCACTGCCGCGACCATCCGGTTCGGTGCGGTAAAACGCTGGGAAAGATACCGCATGGAAGCTCCTATTTCTCCGTCCGGCCCACCATACTGGCTGGATATAAACTGTGCCAGCTTTGCGTTGGGCGTCTTGATATTTACAGGATACTGAAGTCTTTTTTCATAATTCCACATACCTTATCTGCACCCTCCTTCCTGTTCCCATGGAAACGGCTGTTCCATCCACTGCCATGACTTAAGATCGCTGTCGTTTCCGGTATCAATGGTCAGCGGTCCATAAAATTTTGCATATTTTTCCAGGAGCTCATTTCTTCTTACTGAAAGCTCACTGTAATATTCAAGAGCCCTTTTTTCTTTTGGATGCGTATCCAGAAAAAGGAGAAGATCGTCAATGGCAAAGCTTACCTGGTCAATAAACTGCAGCAGTTCTTTTTTGGAAGTACAATTTCCGGACATCATCGGCCGCCTCCTCTCCTGCCGCAGAACGGCTTGCAAAGCTCAGGGAAAATAGTTCCGACCTGAAGAGCTTTTTTCAGCTCAAAGGTAGGCGCAAATTCCTGGTATGGCACATACGCCATTGCAGGAACCTGTTTTGCCATATCAGAAAATGATCGATCCGTCCGGCCTGCCATCCCGCTATTCATCCCACAGGTATACTGATATGGCCGGCAGCCCGAACGATTCATTTGAAATCGGTCCATAATCGAAATCCTTTCATTCATGATCACGCTATATTTTATGACCGTTTTTTAAACTTGTGAAAACGGGAATGTTCACTTTCCTTCACATATATCTATCTTTCTGCCATTTTTTTCTATATATACAGGAAAATATTACTGTTTAAAAATCAGATATACAGTGCTATAATATCCTTGCCTATCTTTACACGGATGGGCGCTTTTACTTATGATTTGTAGCCCTGACCGGCTATTGAAGGAGGAAATTATGCAGGTAATTATTGTAGGCTGCGGAAAAGTCGGTAGAAATCTTGCAGAGCAGCTTCAGGCAGAGGATATTGATATCACTCTTGTCGACGTTATTGCCGACAAGATCAATGATCTCTGCGAAAATATCGACGCTATGGGAATCGTCGGTAATGGTGCCAGCATCAATACTTTAATGGAGGCAGGTGTTGATACTGCAGATATCCTGATCGCAGTTACCGCTTCTGACGAGCTGAACCTTCTCTGCTGTCTGATCGCGCAGAAGGCCAACCACTGCCAGACTATCGCCCGCGTCCGTAATCCCATTTATGAAAAAGAAATCGGATTCATCAAAGAACGTCTTGGTGTTACCATGATCATTAACCCGGAGTTTGCTGCTGCCCAGGAAATTTCACGGCTTCTCCGTTTTCCATCTGCGATCAAGATTGACACCTTTGCACGTGGTCGTGTAGAACTTCTCAAGTTTAAAGTTCTCCCGGAATTCAAGCTGGACGGAATGAGCGTTTCCCAGATCTCAGATGCTTTCCGAAGTGATATTCTGGTCTGCGCGATCGAGAGCCGTGACAATGTATCCATTCCTGGTGGTGATCACATTATACACGACGGAGATATGGTTTCCATTCTGGCCTCTCCGCTTAATGCAGCGGCATTTTTCCGTAAGATCGGTCTCAAGACCAATCAGGTCAAAAACTGTATCATCGTAGGTGGTGGAACCATTTCCTATTATCTTGCCCATGCACTTCTGGATATGAAGATCAGTGTCAAGATCATCGAGCAGAACAAAAACCGCTGTGAGCACTTAAGCGAACTGCTTCCAGATGCGACTATCATCAATGGTGACGGAACAAACCGTTCTCTTCTTCTCGAAGAAGGACTTTCCGAGTCCGAAGCCTTTGTCACTCTGACAAATCTGGATGAGGAGAATGTATTTCTTGCTCTCTTTGCCAAAAGCATCTCCGATGCCAAGCTGGTTGCCAAGGTCAACCGTCTGGAATTTGATGATGTCATCGACTCCCTGGATATCGGAAGTGTCATCTACCCGAAAAATATCACTGCTGATTATATCCTGCAGTATGTCCGTGCCACTCAGAACAGCATCGGCAGCAACGTAGAAACCCTTTATCATATTCTGGATGGCAATGCAGAAGCACTGGAATTTGCGATCCGTGAGGAATCTGCCGTAACTTATATCCCTCTTGCAGAGCTGAATCTCCGCAAGAATCTTCTGGTGGGATGCCTGAACCGCAACGGCCGCATCCGCATTCCCCGTGGTCAGGATACCATTCAGGTAGGCGACACGGTCATCATTGTAACCACTCACAAGGGCCTCCGTGACATCACAGACATACTTGCAAAATAGAGGTACTGAAAAATGAATTATTCAATTATTGTTTATATCCTGGGATGGATCATGAACGTGGAAGCAGTCTGCATGTTGGTTCCCAGTATCACAGCCTTTATCTACCGTGAAAAAGCCGGAATCGCCTTTGTGATCACAATTCTGGCATGCCTGGCGATCGGTGTTCCACTGGTCAGCCGCAAACCGTCCAAGAAAGCGTTTTACGCCCGTGAAGGCCTTGTGACTACTGCTTTAAGCTGGATCGTCCTCAGTATTGTCGGTGCTGTGCCGTTTGTGCTCAGCGGGGCTATCCCGAATCCCATTGATGCTTTTTTTGAGATTGTTTCCGGTTTCACTACAACCGGTTCCAGTATTCTCTCCGATCCATCACAGATGCCTTACAGCATCAATATCTGGAGATGCTTTTCCCACTGGATCGGCGGTATGGGGGTTCTGGTATTTATCCTGACACTGCTGCCCCTGGCAGGTGGCTATCATATGAACCTTATGAAGGCAGAAAGCCCCGGTCCTTCCGTAGGAAAGCTTCTTCCAAAAGTCCAGTCAACTGCCAAGATCCTGTACAAGATCTACATTGCACTCACTGTTGCACTGATCATCCTCCTGCTTCTTGGGGGGATGCCTCTTTACGACAGTCTCTGTGCAGCATTTGGAACTGCCGGAACCGGTGGGTTCGGAATCAAATCCGACAGTATGGGAAGTTACAGCTTATATATTCAGATCGTCATCACTATCTTTATGATTCTGTTTGGCGTTAACTTCAATGTCTATTTTCTTCTTCTCACCAGGAAGTTTTCTCAGGCATTGAAATCTGAAGAGGTCCGCTGCTACTTCTTTGTGATCATCGCTTCTGCCCTGATGATCACATTCAATGTCCGACATCTGTTTGACAATGTGTGGGAAGCACTTCAGCAGGCATTTTTCCAGGTTGGTTCTATTATCACCACCACCGGTTATGCCACTACGGATTTTAACCAGTGGCCTGCGGTATCCAGAACGATTCTGGTACTGCTTACCTTCTGTGGTGCCTGTGCCGGCAGTACAGGCGGCGGAATCAAGATTTCCCGTCTTCTGCTTCTTGCAAAATCTGTTCGCAAGGAACTGCATCTTTATCTGCATCCCAATGCAGTAAAAAAGATCAAAATGGACGGAAAAGCGGTGTCTCACGAAGTTATGCGTGCCACCAATATTTATATGATCGTTTATCTGATGATCGTGGCTGCATCTATCTTTATCATCAGTTTTGATGAATTTGATCTTGTAACAAATTTCACAGCCGTAGTCACCACTTTAAACAATGTGGGTCCCGGTCTTTCCCTGATCGGTCCTACCGGAAACTTCGGGATCTTTTCTCCGCTGTCCAAGCTGGTCCTTTCTTTCGATATGCTGGCCGGCCGACTGGAGCTATTTCCGATCCTGATCCTTTTCCTTCGTGAAACCTGGAAGAAATTCTGATAAATATTCGTCATATTTTGCTATGTTTGTGGCATAAATTGTTCTTTTCACATTTATTTCAAATGTTAGACACACTTTCTTCACATTTTTACTGTATATTATAAGCCATAGAAGGTGATGAACTTTCTATAATATTTTTCTTTTTCATACGCGCCGGTACGAAAGTACCGGCCTCCTTCCATTTA
>ENA-OUPZ01000630-OUPZ01000630.1-human-gut-metagenome-genome-assembly--contig:-NODE-630-length-22083-cov-8.577265_pt1 | contig 22083 bp, 16 predicted proteins | sample MGYA00237941_ERZ548813 | MGnify/ENA primary metagenome ERZ548813 (study PRJEB26490, sample SAMN05194712) | human gut metagenome | biome: terrestrial biome; feature: human-associated habitat; material...
GATGGTTCCTCGGTCTGGAAATGATGGACAAGGTTCCCCATTTCTCTACGTTTGGAAAGAATTATACCAGACGCTTTAAGGATACTGATCTTTTTGAACAGATCTTTTCCCGTATCCTGCAGGAATGCTATAAATACAGACTGATCGATCCTTCCGAGGTCTTCGTGGATGCCACCCATGTAAAAGCACGGGCAAACAGCAAAAAGATGCGGAAACGGATTGCAGATGAGGAAGCACTGTTCTTCGAAGAGCAGTTAAAGAAGGAAATCAACGAAGACCGGGAAGCGCATGGGAAAAAGCCTCTGAAAGAAAAGAAGGAAGATCCCAAAGATCCCCCCTCCTGTGGTGGCAGCTCTGATGGAAAAGAAGAAAAAACGGTCAAGGAAAGTACAACGGATCCGGAAAGCGGATGGTTCCGAAAGGGTGAGCATAAAAATGTTTTTGCGTATTCCGTGCAGACAGCCTGTGACAAAAACGGATGGATTCTGGGTTATAGTGTAAATCCCGGCAACCAGCATGACAGCCGGACATTTAAATCCCTGTATGATAAGATAAAAGACATTGGCATTCAGACACTGGTAGCCGATGCAGGATACAAAACACCAGCGATAGCAAAGTTACTTCTGGATGATGGTATCACACCGCTTCTACCGTATAAACGCCCCATGACCCAAGATGGTTTTTTCAAAAAAGCCGAGTATGTGTATGATGAATATTTTGACTGCTATGTATGCCCGAATGATCAGGTGCTGGCTTATCATACGACGAACCGTTCCGGATACCGGGAATACAAGAGCTGCGGAATGATCTGTGAAGGATGTCCATATCTGAAGCAGTGCACAGAAAGCAGGGATCATGTGAAGGTAGTGACCCGGCATATCTGGGAGCCGTACATGGAAAAGTGTGAGGATATCCGGCATACGATTGGGATGAAGGAAATGTATGCGCAACGGAAAGAGACCGTAGAGCGCCTCTTCGGAACAGCAAAAGAAAACCACGGATTCCGCTATACACAGATGATAGGAAAAGCCCGGATGGAAATGAAAGTCGGGCTTACGTTTGCCTGCATGAATCTGAAAAAACTGGCAAAGATGATAGCCAGGAAGGGAAAAAGGGGAGCCCAAAAGTGTTTATTATTGATCAAGTACACACTTTTTGAACCGAAAACAAGAAAAACGCTTCTGGAGTGCTGACCAAAAGCGTTTTGTCTACAGTCTGAAGGACAGAGGATATCCTCTGCCCTTTTCTAGGCTGTTTCTATGCTGTTTCTTCAGGAATGGTCCCGGAACATAATGCATTCCTTCACTGTTTCCAACAGCTTCTTTTCATCCATCGGCTGTTGATAATGTCTTCCGCAAAGGCATTGGCGCTCATGGCAATGATGGGGACATTTCCGGCATCCGACCGTTTCATGGACCGGATCCTGCGGGTGGCATCCCAGCCATTTAGCTTCGGCATCATAATGTCCATGAAGATCACATCGTAATATCCCAGCTCAGATTTTTGAACTTTTGTACCGCCTCTTCTCCGTCTGCAGCGCACTCTACGTGGATCCCGTAATCCTCCAGCATGAATTTTGTGATCTCCATGTTGAGTTCATTGTCCTCTGCTAACAGCGCCCGCAGACCTTCCACCGGGATTTCCTCATAGTTTACGTTCTTCTCCTTCTCCACCGGTTCCCCGATTTTGAACGGAAGTGTCATGGTCACAGTAGTTCCGACGCCTTTTTTACTCTCTATGGCAATGTCTCCATCCAGCCTGTCCACGATTTTCTTTGCAATGGCAAGTCCCAGTCCTGTGCCTTCGTACCTGGATCTGCTGGTCTCATTCTCCTGCGTGAACGGTTCAAAAGCATGTTCCAGAAAGGTTTCACTCATGCCGATACCAGTATCGGCACAGCCGAATTCATAGACTACCCGCTCCTCGTCCGCATATTTTTCTGCACACCAGACACGCACACTGCCGCCCGGTCCGGTAAATTTAACCGCATTATCAGAAATATTGGTCAGCAGTCTCTCCACATAGATCGGATTCCCTGCCAGATCCATATGGCGGATATCACTCTGTTCCCAGTCAACAATATATTCCACATTCTTTTCTGCTGCCTGCTTCTGCTTGCCGAGGTTAACCCGGTTCAGCAGTTCTGCCAGATTAAACGGAATCTCCTGTTCCACTACACCTCCCGACTCCAGTTTGTTCATATCCAGAATATCATTCACGATAGAAACCAGATACTTCGATGAAGTCATGATCTGTTCCCGGCACTTTCTCTGTACCTCCAGATCATCCGGATAACGGTTTGCCAGATTCAGCGTGCCGATAATGCCATTCATGGGTGTCCGGATATCATGACTCATATTTGACAGGAAACGGGCCTTCAAAGCTGCTGCCTTCCTGGCTTCCTCCACCTGATACATCAGTTCATGTTCCCACTTCTTGGTATCGCTGATGCTGCGGATCAGGCAGAGCACATGGGTCAGTACACCGTTTTCGTCTCTCTTTTTTTCCACAAAACGGAGTCTGTGCCAGTCGCCATCCTTCATCCGGTATTCTAGGACTAACGTCTCTTCATTCTTCATGCGTTCCGGCAGGGTCTTCAGATCCACAAATTTGAAAAATGCCTCCTGATACTCCTCCGCCACGTATTGTCTGCATACCTTTTCATTGCTTTCCGACAGCTTTCCCGATTTCGTGAACTTCAGATGCTCGGTATCCCGGTTATTGATCTCTTCGAAATAATCTGCCTGAATATCGATCCGTGAAATATACTGGTAAGTTCTGGCGATGGAGGAAATGATCTCGTTACTCAGCTTCACTTTCTCCAATGTGTCCTGTAACTGCTTCTGGATTGCTTTTTCTTTGTACAGAATGCTGTCTATATTCCGGCAATAATTTATTCAGGATGTCATTTTCGTTCTGCTCATAGTTTAAAGACATCGTTTTCCCCTTCTACGGCACAATAAAAGCCGTCTGCCAAAAATGTGCACTGACAGACGGCTCACGATAAACATACTCCCCTACACTCAGGAATCTGCTGCAACCGGCTGTCATAGTCTGATTTTTCTCTATGTTCAGACCTTAGACCCATCTGGCTTTGTGTCCCCGTTTTTCAGCGGGTTTACTAAATAGATATTATTTTTATTACATTTTCTCCGGAGCTTCGAATCCCAGCATATCAATACAGGTCTCCAGGATATCTCTGGTCAGCACTAAAAGTGCTACCAGTCCCTGCTTACGCTCCTCATTCTCTTCTCCCAGGATCTTGGTCTCATGGTAGAAGTGGTTAAAAGCATTCGCAAGATCGTAGATGTAGGCACATACCTTATGGGGTGCCAGTTCCTCTCCCGCCGCAGCGATCATGGTATTGAACTGTGCCAGCTCCATGGCAAGCTCTTTTTCGGAAGCATTGCCGGGCTGCTGTAACTTCACAGCAGTCAGATCCCCACCCTGCTCCTTGTATTTATTCAGAATAGACTTGATACGTACAATGGTATACAGGATATAGGGACCGGTATCTCCCTCGAAGGAAGTAAAGCGGTCGATATCAAATATATAATCCTTGGATGCCTGATTGGACAGATCACCGTATTTTAATGCGGAGATAGCTACCACGTCCGCTACCTTTTTCGCCTCGGCATCCTCCATGTCGCGGCCTTCCTTGATCTTTTTGTACATCTCATCCTGCGTATCCTTGATCAGATTCTCCAGGCGCATGACACCGCCCTGTCTGGTCTTGAAGGGTTTGCCGTCCTTGCCGTTCATGGTGCCGAAGCCTAAGAACTTCAGCTCCGTCTCAGGCTCTACCAGCTTTGTCTTGCGGGCACAGCGGAATACCTGCTCAAAATACAGTTCCTGACGCTTGTCTACCACATAGATCAGCTCATCGGGATGATACAGCTTCATACGCTCCATAATGGTAGCGAGGTCTGTGGTATTGTACAGGGAGGCTCCGTCGGATTTTAAGATCATGCAGGGAGGGATCTCCTTGGTGTCGGTGTCTTCCTTGACATCCACTACCAGCGCACCCTCGCTTAAGTGTGCATAGCCGTTGTCCTTCATATAAGCGACCATCTCGGGGATGATGTCATGGACATCGCTCTCGCCCTTCCACAGATCGAATTCTACATTTAATTTGGAATAATTCTTCTTCAGGTCGTTCACAGACACATTGATGATGTGCTTCCACAGGGCACGGTAGCCTCTGACACCGCTCTGTAATTTGAAGGTCGCTTCCATCGCCTTTGCCTTGTACTCGGGATCTTCCTTGGACTTAGCGCTGGCTGCGGGATAGATCTCCTCCAGTTCACTGATGGTAAACGGTGCCTCTTCGGGGTATTCCCCGGTGTAGTTCTCATCAAAATATACCAGCTCCGGCTGTCTCTCCTGTAAACCGGTGATCACCAGACCCATCTGTAATCCCCAGTCACCGAGATGCACATCACCGATGACCTCATGACCCACATAACGGCTGATGCGCTTTACGCTCTCACCGATCACTGCGGAACGTAAATGTCCCACATGCAGAGGCTTCGCCACGTTGGGTCCGCCGTAGTCGATGATGATCTTCTTGGGATGTTCCGGCTTCTCGAGACCGAATTTTTCATTTGCTTCCATGCCCTGTAAATAGGTGAGCAAAAATGCCTCGCTGACCTTCAGGTTCAAAAATCCGGGGGCTACTGCCACCACTTCGGAAAACACTTTGCTGTCTGCAAGCTTTGTTGCCACATCGTTTGCGATCATGATGGGGGCTTTTTTATACAGCTTTGCTCCCGCCATGGCGCCGTTACACTGATATTCGCACAGGTCGGGACGGTTGGAAAGCATTACTTTTCCAAGATTCCCGTCATAGCCGGCTGCGGTAAATGCCTGCTGCATTTCCTCTGTCAGCATTTCTAAAAATTTCTTCATGTCAGTCAATCCTCATACCTTTCAGTAATCTGCCGGTATTCCGTTACTGCCTGTAATGTACCGGAATATCTTGTACAGTCACATTTTCTATCTCTCACGCTTCTGCGCTGTTTTCAATATTTCTACTATATCCTAAAATCCATTATCCCGCAAGACGCAATTACGCATTTATAACCTGTGCTTCCCGCTCCGCCTTGGAAAAGGCACAGCCGCAGTAATTCTGCCGGTACAGCTCATACTCTGCGGACAGTTCGATGGATCTCTTATACCCGTTCTTTTTCTTGAAATCCGAGGGCAGCCAGGGGATACTATATTCCCCGGACAGTGCCTGTCCGATCTCATTGATCTTCGCTGCATTTTTCAGAGGGCTGATGGTCAGGGTCGTGGCAAAATAGTCATAACCGCCAGTTGCCGCCAGCTCCGCAGTCCTGCGCAGCCGCAGGTCGAAGCAGCGCAGGCACCTCTCTCCCCCTTCGGGACAGTTCTCATAGCCCTTCGCCATCTCATAAAAACGCTCCGGTTCATAATCTCCCTCCACGATGTCGATGGGCCAGCCTTTTTCTTCTTTATTATAAGCGTCGATCAGACGCTTCTGCTCCGCCACGCGCTTTTGGTATTCTTCCGAAAAGGAAATGTTGGGATTGTAATAAAATACCGTGATCAAAAAATAACGGCACAAATATTCCAGACAATAACTGCTGCAGGGTGCACAGCAGCTATGCAGAAACAGGCGGGGCGGCCGGTAATCCGACGCTGCCTCGCCCTTCTCATGTAAAGTATTTAAAATTTTCTCTAATTCTTTCTGATAATTTACCTGATTCATACGGTTCTCTTTTCATTTATACTCTAGCATTACGCTCATTATAGCATATTTTTTTAGAGATGCCGCAATCATTTTTTCGAAAGCTCCTCCGCTACGCCAGACTGATCATCCACTTCTTTTAAAATACATTCCACGAACTACAGCAGATAAAATCCGGCGCTGCCTCCGGGCACAGTAACCTTTCCGCCTGCAAATGCAGCTTCCCCACCTAAGGTATACAAAGCTTCCTTTACCGCATAGTCTCCGTCGAAGCTGACCTCTCTGTCCGCCGGATTGATAATGATCAGAATCTTCTCCTTGTCGTCACTGCGCAGGTAGGCCAACGGATACTGATCAGCCTCAGCATAGACGAACTCAATCTCTCCGCGGCTCTGCAAGGCGCTGTGCGCCTGACGGATGTTAATTAACTTCTGGATCTCATGGTACAGGGAATCCGGATCTGCCATCTGCGCCTCCACCGTGGGACGGTCAGTGGCTTCGTCCTGTTTGACATAAAGCTTTTCCTTCGGTGCCGCACTGAAACCGGCGTTGGTGGTATGATCCCACTGCATGGGTGAGCGGGAGCCGGTACGTCCGTAACCGCCCTCTACGGAGTGCAGATCTTCCACATAGCGCATACCAATCTCATCACCGTAATACAGGAACGGTGCACCGGGCATGGACAGAAGGAATGCAAATGCCACCTTTAACTCCTCCCCATGAATGCTTCTCGCCAGACGATCCATATCGTGGTTACCGGAGGGAATACAGATCAGCCCCTTACGCTGTGCCTTTTCATAGTTTTCCTTATATTTCTCTACGAAGGCTGCCACATCACCCTTACCTCTTCCGGAGAAGAAAGGCTCCTCGCAGCGGAACAGGTCGTTATAATGAGACGGTCCGAAATGAAGTAAAAAGTCCATATGGAAGCCGCCCTGCAGGGACTTGTCCGGTTCTCCCCACTCGGATACCAGCACTGCCTCAGGGAACTCCGCATCCAGGAACGCTCTTACCTTTCTCCACAGAGCAATGTTTCCCTTGCCGTCCTCATCGTTTTTCACCAGAGATCCTGCCATATCCACACGGAAGCCGTCACAGCCCATGCCGATCCAGAACCGCATGACATTTTCCATCTCTGCAAGCGTTGCCTTGGGACCCGGATCATCGGGATCCTGCTGCCAGTCCTGTGTTTTTTTATAAAATCCGTAATTGAGTGCCGGCTGGTGTGCGAAAAAGTTCACGATCACTGAGCCCTCTCTCTCGGAGATACCGCACAGACTTCCCATGTTTTCCAGCTGTCCCCAGGTGCTGTCGGTCCAGATATAACGATCAGTAAATTCATTAAGATCTGCCTTACAGGACTCCTTAAACCAGGGATGTGCCACAGATGTATGTCCCGGCACCAGGTCTAACAGGATATGCATATTCCGTTTGTGTACTTCGTTAAACAGACGCTTCAGGTCCGCATTGGTGCCGTATCTGGGAGCTGCCTGATAGTAGTCCGCCACATCATAGCCTGCGTCTCCGAAAGGGGATGCAAAACAGGGATTCATCCAGATTGCATTACATCCCAGTTCCTTAATATAATCCAGTTTTTCTATGATACCCTGAAAATCACCGATACCGTCACCATTGGTATCCAGAAAAGACTGGGGATAGATTTCATAAAAGATTGCATTATCAAGCCATTTTGCCATAGTGTACTCCTTCCTGTGTGCTTTATTTTTATTATAAAAACGTTTTCCGTATTCTTTCTTTTACCATATCACAGAATGGCTACTTGTACAACTGCGAAAAAACATCTATAATAAAGTAGCTTGATGCCCCGATATGAGCATAAAATGGAAGCATAAGAAATAAGAACGAGGTCTATCATGTTAACACAAAAAGTAAGCACCATCGATGAACTCCTGCAGTTCGTCAGTACGTTACGCCAAAAGCACGGCGTCCGCCTCTGGTTCCGCGGGGAAGAGAACGCGGATCTGACTCTGATCCCTTCCATCCAGCGAAGCCAGAAAAGACTGGACTCCGAACGCTATATTGCCAATGATTTCTATATCCGGGCGAGACAGATCCTGGACAATCCTCCCGACAAACACAATTACGCCGGCTGGGTCTCCCTGATGCAGCACTACGGTCTGCCCACGAGAATGTTAGACTGGACCCAGTCTCCCCTGATCGCCGTATTTTTCGCCACGGAGACTTACCGGGAGACTCCGGACACCGATGCCTGCGTCTGGGTACTGACACCGGGTCTGTTGAACGAAAAGGAAGGCTTCGGCAACTGCATCTATCCCATTGATGCGGACACTACACAGGAAATGCTGCTGCCTGCCTTCAAACACAACCACCACAATCCGGAATTGAAAAACAAGATCCTGGCTTGCAGCTCCACGGAAAACAACCTCCGCATGTACTCCCAGTACTCCAACTTCACCGTACATAACTCTCTGGAACGTCTGGAAGACATCTGCGATGAAAATATGCTGTATAAGATCATTATTCCCTCCGGGCGGAAACAATACTTTATAGAAAGCCTGCGGGTATTCGGCATCTCCGAAAGCTTCGTATATCCCGACCTGGATCATATATCGAATGATTTGAAAGATTCCTATGGAATCTGAAAATCATTTGCGATTTTGAAGGACTCCTATGGGATTTAGGTTCAAAAGCGTGATAACGCGGCTTTGCGAATGGCGCGGACTGAACTGGTCAGCCATTTTGAATTCATTAGATTCATTATAAGAAAGGAAATATACACATGAAAATCGTATTACAGCATCTGACCAAGAAATTCCCCGCCCGCGGTCCTGTCCGCGGCAGGAAGAACCGCGAGGATGTCATTGCCGTGAATGACTTCGACTTCGAAATCCCCGACGGCAAGCTGATCGGACTCTTAGGTCCCTCCGGCTGTGGCAAAAGTACTGCCCTGAATCTGATCTGCGGTCTGCTGAAACCCACCGAGGGCAAGATCTTTTTCGGCGAAGATGATGTCACCGGACTTCCGCCCGAGAACCGCGGTGTCGGCATGGTGTTCCAGAACTATGCCCTCTACCCCCACCTCACTGTGGAAAAAAACATTCAGTTCCCTTTGGAGAATCTGAAGGGTGCTGACAAGCTTTCCAAAGAAGAGATGAGCAAGCGCGTGCTGGAAGCGGCAAAGCTGGTACAGATCGATCACCTGTTAGAGCGCAAACCCAATGAGCTCTCCGGCGGTCAGCAGCAGCGTGTTGCCATCGCCAGAGCCTTAGTCAAGCTGCCTCGCGTTCTTCTTTTGGACGAGCCTCTCTCCAATCTGGATGCCAGACTCCGTCTCCAGACCAGAGAAGAGATCCGCCGGATCCAGCAGGAGACGCAGATCACCACCATCTTCGTTACCCACGATCAGGACGAAGCCATGAGCATCTCCGATATGATCGTCGTGATGAAGGACGGTATCGTACAGCAGATCGGCAAGCCCCAAAACGTATATGATGATCCCGTGAATCTGTTCGTTGCAAAGTTCCTCGGCACACCTCCCATCAATGTATTTTCCGGTGAGGTAAAAAATGAGCAGTTATATATTGGCTCCGAAGCTGTCCTGTCCACTCCCGGAGTATCGGATCAGCCCGTGCATGTTGGCATCCGCCCGGAAGGCTTCATCTTAAAAGAGGACGGACCGCTCTCCTGCGATCTGGTACGTCTGGAGGTCATGGGCCGGGATGTGAGCATTATTTCCACCCATGAGAAGTCCCAGAATGTTACCATCCGTTCCATCATTGATGCAGATGAAGGCAGATCCCTCCCCACCGGGAAAGTGCATTTCGGCCTAAAGCCCGCAAAAGTATTCCTCTTTAGCACCGACACCGAAGAACGCATCCGTTTCTAATATTTTATCCGGTTTTGCAGTCCGGCGGCATTCATGGGCTGCAGAAAGAATTGAGGTTTCTTATGGAAAAACAAAATCTGAAAGCCTGGCTCTATCTATTGCCGGCATTCCTGTTTCTGGGTGCTTTTATGATCTATCCTCTTATCGACGTATTCGTGTACTCCTTTGAAGAGGGTTACAATTCTGCATCCCAGACCTTTTACGGCATAGGCATGTACAATTACTCCTATGTGCTCCACGATCCGTACTTTTTACAGGCATTGAAAAATACCTTTATTCTGGTCATCATCACCGTTCCGGTCTCCACCGGACTGGCGCTTTTGATCTCTGCCGCCTTAAGCTCCATCAAACCGCTGCGGGATCTGTTCCAGACCATATTTTTCCTGCCCTATGTGACCAATACTCTGGCGGTCGGTCTGGTCTTCATGATTCTTTTCAAAAAAACTCCTTACTCCGACGGTCTGATCAATCTACTGATCCAGTTTTTCGGCGACAGCTCCGTGGATTTCATCGACGGACCCTACTGGGCAAAAATGTTCGTGCTGTGCTTTTACACCATCTGGATCGTTATGCCCTTTAAGATCCTGATCCTGACCAGTGCTCTCGCCAGTGTGAACCCCATGTACTACAATGCAGCAAGAGTGGACGGCACTTCCCGTTTCCGGATGTTCACCAAGATCACACTGCCCATGATCTCCCCCATGGTATTCTACCTGATCATCACCGGCTTTATCGGCGCATTCAAAGCCTACAGTGATGCCGTGGCACTCTTCGGCACGAACTTAAATGCCGCAGAGATGAATACTATCGTCGGCTACGTCTACGACATGCTCTACGGCGACAGCGGCGGATATCCTTCCTATGCTTCCGCTGCGGCGATCCTGCTGTTTGCCATCGTCCTGACCATCACCTGCATCAATCTGCTGGTCAGCAAAAAGCATGTCCACTATGTATAGGAAAGGAGGTCTTTGTGATGTCTGATGTTACATCTGATTATGAAAGAATCGAGAAACGCACCCGGATCCACGGCAATATCCGCAATGGGGTCATCTACTTTTTTCTGTGTCTGTGGGCGCTGATCGTACTGTTCCCCTTTTACTGGATGGTACTGACCTCCGTAAAAAGCTACGGTTCCTATAATGCGGAATATATTCCGAAGTTTTTCACCCTGTCTCCCACTCTGCAGAACTACGTGGACGCTTTTACCACTGTTTCTCTGGGAAGATACCTGTGGAACACTTTGTTTTTCACTGTGGTCACCACTGCCATTATGCTGGTGGTCATCACTCTGGCGGCCTTCGCGTTTGCAAGGTTGGACTTTGCCGGAAAAGATCTGATCTTTACGTTATTTTTATCCCTGATGATGATTCCGAACGAGCTGGTGGTCATTACGAATTTCACCACTATCACGAACCTGGATCTGCGTAATACCTTCACCGGCCTGATCCTGCCTTCCGTGACCAGCGTATTTTATATCTATCTGCTGCGAGAGAATTTCGCACAGATTCCGGACGAGCTGTATTATGCCGCCAAGGTGGACGGTACTTCTGATCTGCGATATCTGCGCAAGGTCATGGTGCCCATCTGCAAGCCCACGCTGATCACCATCGTGATCCTGAAGGTTATTGAATGCTGGAACTCCTATGTGTGGCCCAGACTGATCACCGATGATCCGGATTACTATCTGGTGTCCAACGGTATCCAGGAGATCCGTGAGAATGGTTTCGGCAGAGAGAACATCCCCGCCATGATGGCTGCGGTGGTAGTGATCTCCGTTCCTCTGGTGGTGTTATTCCTCGTATTCCGTAAAAAAGTCATGGCAGGTGTTGCCAGGGGAGGTACCAAAGGATGAGTCAATTTAGCAAAAAGCTGGCACTCGTATGTGCCCTGGGCACTCTGTCCCTGTCTCTGACCGGCTGCCATGGGTCCAAGGGGCTGCCGGAATTCACTGTTCCGGAGGAATTCGATACTTCCAGAAACTATGAGATCACTTTCTGGGCGAAAAACGATACCAACAAGACCCAGACGGAAATCTACAAAAAAGCCATTGCAGATTTTGAAGCCTTGTATCCCAATATCACGGTGAACCTGAATCTATACACGGATTACGGCAAAATTTACAACGATGTCATTACCAATATTTCTACCAATACGACACCCAATGTCTGCATCACCTACCCAGATCACATTGCCACCTACCTCACCGGACAGAATACCGTAGTTCCTCTGGATGACCTGTTTGCCGATGAGAAATACGGTCTGGGCGGCACGGAGCTTGCCTATGACGGTCCTGCCAGAGAAGAAGTCATTCCTCAGTTTCTGAATGAATGCTCCATCGACGGTCATTACTATGCCGTACCTTACATGCGTTCCACCGAGGCCTGTTACGTGAATAAGACCTACGTGGAAAATCTTGGATATACTCTGCCGGATGTACTGACCTGGGACTTCATCTGGGAAGTCTCCGAGGCTGCCACCGCCCAGAATGCGGACGGCACCTATGTGGTCAATGGGCAGAATGTACTGATCCCATTTATCTACAAGTCCACCGACAACATGATGATCCAGATGTTAAAGCAAAAGAACGCAGGATATTCCACGGCTGACGGCAGCATTGAACTTTTCAACGATACCACCACGGATCTCCTGTATGGTATTACCGGACATGTAAAGAGCGGTGCCTTTTCCACCTTCAAGATCTCCGGTTATCCTGCGAACTTCCTGAATGCCGGGCAATGTATTTTCGCCATTGATTCCACTGCCGGAGCCACCTGGATGGGTACGGACGCTCCGCTGTCGGATATCAGCGAGGATTCTCTGGTGCAGTTTGAGACCGCCGTGCGGATGATTCCCCAGTTTGACCCGGAGCATCCCGAAATGATCTCTCAGGGTCCTTCCGTCTGCGTTTTCAATAAATCGGACTCTCAGGAAGTACTGGCATCCTGGCTGTTTGCCCAGTATCTGCTCACCAACGATGTGCAGATCGCTTATTCCGAGACAGAAGGTTATGTACCTGTAACCTCTAAGGCACAGAACTCCGCAGAGTATCAGGAGTATCTGTCCGAATGCGGTGCGGATAACGGTACACATTATGCAGTGAAGATTGAAGCTTCCAAACTACTTTTGGATCACGTGGACAATACTTTTGTTACACCGGTCTTCAATGGTTCCGCATCCTTACGTGACGCTTCCGGACAGTTGATTGAAAACGTGGTGAAGTCCACCCGCAGAAAAGAGACTGTGGATGATACCTATATTCAGAAATTATACAGTGATGTAGAAAGCCTGTACCGTCTCGGTCAGGGAAGCGACGCCTCCTTCGGCAAAAAGGAACTGGGTGCCATGCCCCGGACTTCCGTGATCCTGTTAAGCACACTTGCAGTCACCTGGATTCTGATTCTCGTGTATGTAGGGCGAGAATATTTAAAAAACAGAAAAAAGTAATTTTTCAGCCCCATTCGTAAGATAGCTTCTGATGGTATTTCTCCTGCGGATGGGGCTCTTTTTGCAAAAAGCCTTGATTTATCTTGTGTTTCAGGTATAATGGAACTGTTCGGTGTCTGAGCACACCGGATAAATTGAGGAGATGTCTGTGTATCTGCACAGACCCATATGCGCCACAAAGCGCAGGAATGGAGGATTATTATGAAAAAGAAGACACTTGCATTAACCATGGCTATGGCTTTGGTTCTGTCTCTCGCTGCATGTGGAAACAGCAACGCAGACGTTGCTACTGAATCTACCGCTGCTGCCACCACTGAGGCTACTACCGAAGCTGCTACCGAGGCTACTGAGGCTGTTGCTGATGAGAAGTCCGAGGGTGTTATGACCTATGAAGAGTACATGGCTGCTGATCTCGATTCCGAAGTTGTGATCGAGGCTTATGTTCAGGCAAAACAGTCCTGGTGGGAAGACAAGGCTACCCTGTACACCCAGGATCAGGACGGCGCTTACTTCATTTATAATGCCGTATGTTCCGAAGAGGATTATGCAAAGCTGGTACCCGGTACCAAGATCAAAGTAACCGGTTATAAGACCGAGTGGTCCGGTGAAGTTGAGATCGCTGAAGGTGCTACCTTCGAGATCGAAGAGGGCAGCTACATCGCTCCCGTTACCGATGTGACTGATCTGTTAGGTACCGATGATCTGATCAACTACCAGAACCAGTTCGTAGCTTTCAAGGGCATGACCGTAGAAGCTGCTGGTCAGGATGCTGACGGCAACGACGTTGCTTTCCTGTACAACTGGGACGGTTCCGGCGAAGACGGTAACGACCTGTACTTCAACGTATCTCTGAATGGTCAGACCTATACCTTCACCGTTGAGTCTTATCTGTGCGACAACACCACCGATGTTTACAACGCAGTAAAGAACTTAAAGATCGGTGACACCGTTGATATGGAAGGCTTCCTGTACTGGTACGAAGGTGTGAACCCCCACATCACTTCCGTAACTGTGAAGTAATTTCATCTGGTGAAAATCTTATTAAAATAAAAGAGTTGTCCTCATTATGAGGGCAGCTCTTTTTTTACTCTGCCTGTCTGAATTCTTCCGTTGCCTGCTGTATGGCATCGTAATACACCAAAACCTCCGGCGTCGAAATCATCTCTCGCATGTGCTGCAATTCTGTCTGCCAGTCGGACCTGTAGAGACAGTTTAATTATCTTCTGCTCTCCCACCATTGTTTTGCAATCTGGAAGCCCTCCATAGGGACGCAGAACCTTTGGTCTCTGGGCGGCTGCAATGCGGTGTCCAGTTCCTCCATATCGAACCACTCCACACTCTCCACTTCCTCTTTTTGCAGGGTAAGCTTTTTAGCATCTACAGGCTTGGTGTACATGTAGACGAATGCCACTTCATTGTCTCGGAACATTTTTCCATAGAATTCTTTTTCGTATTGAATATCAAAACATCCGGCGAATGTAAGATCCTCCTTTGCTGCCCGGATTCCCAGTTCTTCGTGAAGTTCCCGGATTGCGGACTCTTCCGGCTCGTCCCCCGCCTGAATATGCCCGGCAGAAGAGGTATCGAACCGCCCCGGAAAACTGTCTTTCTCTGCGGAACGCTTCTGTAATAACAGCTGGGCTTTTCCGTCCTGTTCCCTCACGATCCAAATATGGGCGGTTCTGTGGCGGACACCTTTTTCATGCGCCTGTGTGCGTTCTATGGTCTCCCCTGTTGGAATGCCTTTTTCATCTACGATGTCAAATATTTCCATGGTGTTATGGCTCCTTTGTGTTTCTTTATGTTTTTCTAGGTTTCTTTGCTGTCCTCTGGGTTTCTTTGTTAATTCATCTGTACCACAATCATGCCGAGTTCTGCTCCGATATTGCCGCCTGCCCCTTCGATGGCCTTCGCATGATTACCGCGGCGATATCGATAGCTACTGTCTTTGCCTTCTCAGGTCTAATACCATCAGATCAAAATCATAATATGTTCCGTCCATCTTATAATACGCCGGTGAGGTCCCTATTTTCCGGAAGCCATATTTCTCATAGACATGAATAGCGCGTATATTATCGCTTCGGACTTCCAGATTGATCAGTTCTATCGCATGTTCTTTAGCATACATAATGCATTTCTGTAACAGCGCACTACCAATTCCCTGCCCCCATTCCGACTTGACCACAGAGATTCCGAATTCGGCGCGGTGGCTCATCCTTCTGGAGAATCCGCTTAGGCTGGCATCTCCGATGATCTCTCCTTTTTTCCATACCACATAGAGAACGGAATGTTCCTCCTTATTTATATTCTGTATAAATTTCTCTTCCTCTTCTATCGAAATAGGAAGCCCTTCTTTTCCAAAAGACAGATAATCTGTCTCTCCACCTACCTGTGCTAAATATGCGATGATCTTCTCCGCATCTTTCGGCATAGCTTCTCTGATATCAAATTCTTCCATAACTGACTCCTCTTCGCAAGGTTACAAATTTTATTCATAATCAAAGATAGTCTTGGACTGAATAGCGTCCCCGTATTTTGCTTTCCATTCCTGATGAGCTGCGGAAGCATCGTATACAGGCAGCGCCTCCGGATCCATCTCCATCTCGATCATCAGGTCATGCCGGTTCGGTCTCGGCGTCACATTTTCATAAATGTTCACTGTATGGACGCCTTCGATCTGCTGCGTCCGATCGAAGATTTCCCGGATATCCGCAAGCATCTCTCTACTCGCCTCGCTTTCCCTGGTCCATACATTTTCTTTAAACTTTACAATGATCAGGTGCTTCATTTTGCATATCCCCCTTATCTTACTATTGCTGATATGTTTTATCCTATCACGGCATTGCCTCTGCTACAACCAAAATATTCCTGCAAAATCATTTCTACTTTGTCTGCACTCAAGGGATACTGTTTTGTTTCATATGTAAGAATGAGGTTTACGGATGGAATGATACCATGTTGACAATATAATTTTATTTTGTCGCAGGCATGTTTGCAATAATCCGGGTTATCCATCATTCCAAAATGCTCCCAGTAAAAATATTGTCCTGTGATTGGATGTCGTATCATAAAATCAGGATATAAAATAATTCCATCCAAAACTAATTTTTCTTCATAATGAAACGGTATTTTATTTTGAAACAGCATTCTGTCAATAATTGCTTCTGATTTAGACCGTAGCATTTTCCCATGAGTTCCCAGTACCAATAGGTCTTCCGGATGTTTTGTACTTTTTTCATATGGTTCCTCCTGCCACCGCTCCAGTTCCCTGTTTAGTGGTCTAAAATTCTTAGCCAGCAATCTTCCATACTCCGGATGATTTAATAAATATTCTGAACTTACTTTAATCTTGTCTGTTTTTCTCAAATAAGCTTTCCATCCAGCAGCTTCGCTCTCCAATTCCTTTTTCCTACATTCATAATATTTCTTCAATGCCAACATTTCCGCCTGATTTCTTTCGGTTTTAGGAAGATAGCGTAGTCCATTTTCCTCCTTTATTTTCCATTTATAGCGGTTTTCATTTTTGAAGCATTGAAGTTCTCCCTGGGGAAACTTTTTCTCCACTTTTCTTATTTTTTCCAGTTCCTTATTAATTTCCTCTATTCTGCTTTCTATGTTTTGGTCTGTAATCTTCACTTTTCCTCCTTCTGCTCCGATCCTATAGCTACCGTCGGGCATATTCTTATTTTTTCTTTTATTGTGCCCCGACATTGCGGCTTCCCCGGGGCTTATCCTGACTTTTTCTTCTGTCGCGCCCCGGCTTTGCGGCTTCCCCGGGGCTTATCCTGACTTTTCATTCTATTTAGCCCTGACCTCGCAATTCCTGCAGCACTTATTTCCGCCTCAGGTACCCACGCAGGCGATTTCCATGAGAATCGACATTCACTGTCAGGGCTCCGTAGTCCATGGTGCCATACCAGGGCACCCGGGCGTCCTCTAATCGCTGCAGCGTCTCGACATGGGGATGTCCATAGGAATTGTTGCGGCCACAGGATATGATCGCGGTGGCAGGACTGGCGGTGGCAAGGAACTCAGTGCCGGTGGAATAGCCGGAGCCATGATGAGCTACCTTCAGTATATCTACCCTGAACTTCCTCTGTCCGCGCTGTTCCTGCAATCTCCTGGTTAACTGTAGCGACTGCGATTCCTGTAGCGACTGCGATTCCTGCAGCGACCGGGATTCCTGCAGCGACTGCGATTCCTGCAACGACTGCGATTCCTGCAGCGCCTGCAATTTCTGCGTCAATTGCTGTTCCCCTTCTCCTTCCACATCCCCGGTCAGAAGAATGCTGATCTTCCCAATGGCAGATGCCCCACTTGCGTCATTGGCTTTTCTGTCGTCTATTGCTTCCTGCTTCATCTTCTTCGCAAATACCTCCACATAAAAGCATTCCGAATAGGCGTTGGCATCTGCAAGGGGCGTATTCTCCTCCGGGTGCAGACACAACAACCTAAGTTGACTGTCTCTGATCTCATCGCCGCATTTTATGTAGCTTACCGGTATCCCGGCATCCTCCGCCGCTGCAAGCAGCTGCTCAAAGGTTTCCCAGCGCTCCGACTCTCGGATCGCTGGTAGGAACAACTGCTCCGCAGTAATCCCCCATTCCTCACCGTTCTCCATCAATTCCAATACTCCATTCATATGGTCTTCATCAGGGTGGGAAACAAATACACCGCGAAGAGATGAGATGCCACGGCTCTTGAGATAAGGCTTCAGCACATATTCACCGATGTTCTTCCGGCTGGTGCTGCCACAGTCGAAAAGATAGGCTCCCTGCCCAGTCTCCACCACGATGCCGTCGCCCTGCCCCACGTCCAGGAAAGTCACGCGACTCCCACAATCAAAATTTCCTGTGAGCAAACCAATCAATAATCCTAGGATCATCACAGCTGCGATCAGGTGCGGGGTTCTCGCAGAATGCAGCCTGTCTCCCGGAACACTTTCCTTCCCATACGTTCCCCGTTTCTTCCATGCTTCCACATATTTTCTGCCGAAGACCAGCAGAAATATCCCGGCATAATAACAAACAATCTGCCATCTCTCAGGCTGCCCCACACACCATACCGCTCCCGGCAGTTCTCCGAATCTTTCACAGATCCACTCATACCACCACAGGATCAGACAATCCACTGTCCCCACAATACCAAGTCCCGGAATCAACGATAGGATTCCTCCCGCCACTACCGCACTCATAAATGGCAGCACCAACAGATTCAACAGCACCGAATAGACTGGGATCTCATAGAAAAACCATAACTGTACGGGCAGTGTAAACAGGATGACTCCCACACTGGCAGCAAAGCCTCCTTTGACCGCAGACACCATACGGCGAATTTCTTCATACGCCACCTTGCGCCAGCCTTCCCGGTACTTGTTTCTCTCATAGGCGGAATCCCCCAGAATATCTGCCACGGTACGAAGCCATGTCGATATCCCTTTGACTTCTGACTCCGCATCTGCATCCCTTTCCCAACAACCCCTGGAAAACACCGGCGTCAGAATGCAGATCCCCAGCACCGCTCCGAAGGACATTAAAAAGCTCACATCAAAAAGTCGCTCCGGTTCCTGTAAGACGAGCAATAGTGCCATCAGTCCCAGCCCTGTCAACATGTCATAAGTCCTGCCCACAAATATCCCGAGCATCTGCAACAGATACATTCCGATGGCACGGCTGGCAGACACACTCATGCCCACCATCACACCATATATAAAAAGCAGCATTGCACCACCCACTGCTGCCGCCCTGACAGGTAACCCCAGTCTCTTAAGCAACCGGTATACCCCCATTCCAAGCAGAGTAATATGTAATCCCGAAATACTTAAGATATGGGCAATTCCGTTTTTCTGATACAGCGCCTTTACCTCAGCGTCCAGTTCCTCCTTCTCCCCAAGCAGCAATGTCTGCATAACGGAGGCTTCTTTCGCAGGAAAAACTTCTGCAAGCCTGTCATGCAACACCTGCCGGAATCCATACAGTTTTTCCCGCAAAAAGCTGTACTTCTCCCCTGCGGCCAGAATCTGTGCCTTCCGTACTCTGCCACCAATACCCTTGGCCGCATAGTATGCCTGCGCATCAAATTCTCCCGGATTGGTCGCGGTCGAAAACAAAGCAAAAGTCCCTTCCAGAACGATCTGTTGCCCGATCTTAAGGGTTTTCTCTTCTTCGGTTACAGCACCTGCAGTGATCATTGCCGTTTTCATATTTTCCAGTTCACATTGTAATTTTCCAGAATAGGAATATTCTTGATCGTTTTGAATAATAGAAATTGATTTTAGAATAATTTCTTCAGAACTTCTTGTGTCTATCCGTCCCGTGATCTTCACCGGACTTCCGTCAGGCGGCAGGCCGGTATCTTCACCGGTTCCCACCCCTGCCAGTATTCTCATTATTGCGATTATTGTCACGAGACACAAACACACTGTAAAAAGTGGTCGTCTCATTAAATTCCTTTCTGCATACGTCTTACGCGCCTGCACCACAGAACGGACTGTCTCTGCGATAAAACGCAAAGCAATCCATATCCGTAAATATTTACTGTTCCAATGTCGTAACATAATCCAGGTTTCTTTCAAACGTGGAATTGCTGAAAGTAGGCGGCACTTCGCCATTGACCAGAATCTGTACTTTATTGATATTGTCAAGTTCTACCAGCGAATTCACGATAGAGTAAACTGCCACTTCCGTGGATACGTTATTTATCACCGTGAGGAAATTGGAATCCAGATTTACATAACAGATTCCATCCTTAGTCAGAATATTGACGATCTTCGTCTCCGGATTGATCACCGGATATAATCCCTCGATCTGTCCGCTGGGACCGGCGATCAGCTCTTCCACTACAAAACGCTCCAGAGGTGTATTGGTGGAATAATGCTTTTCTCTGTATGAAGCGATCAGTTTATCCCCAGCCGCATTGGCAAAATACAGCTTTACCTTCACCAGTTCGTAGGTATTGATCTCGTTACCGTCATTATTGATGAACTGATCGGCATTCATCCAGCCTACCATCTCCCCGGCATTATCGTACAACTGGCTGTCCTCTACGGTAATGCCCACATACTTCACATTGGGCAGCTGCGTAAGCGTTCTTACGATGGCCGCACGCACCAGCACCTCCGTGGTGGGAGACAGTTCCGAATACGCCTTGTCTACGTTGATCAGTAGTTTGCCATCTTCTACTTCATAATCCAGGACCCGGAATCCCATATCCAAAGGTGCCTTATATTCCAGCTTTTCCGGAGTCGTCGAGAGATACCTCATGGTCTCATCCAACTGTTCGTCCAAAGTCTTCGTGTTCAGATACTGTTCATGTACCTCAACCTTCGTTTCCGCTGTATTGATATAATACATGGACATTTTCTTCCCGGTCTGAGGTTCTTGCGAACCACATCCGGTCAACAAAAACGACAACAGCAATATTCCTGTCATCATATAACTTACTATTTTCTTCATAATTCACAGTCCTTCTAAGACGCTATATACATTAGCGGAATCTTCACCAGGAAACAGGATCCCTGTCCTTCTGTACTGGTCACCGTAAGGGATCCTTTGTGCATCAGCACCGCACTCTTCGTGATCGCCAGCCCCAGTCCGGTTCCTCCGATCTCTCTGGAATGGGACTTGTCCACACGATAAAAACGCTCGCAGATGTGTGCCAGGGATTCCTCCGGAATACCGATTCCAGAATCGCTGACTTCAAAAGTAAAGTACTGGTGATCCGCATCCAGTACCACCTTTACCCAGCCATGATCCTTGTTGTATTTGATGGCATTTTCCACCAGATTCGTCATGATCAACGTCATCTTGACCTCATCAACTTCCGCTACTACGGGGCGAACGCTCTCAAATACGACTTCCACATCTTTTTTCCGGGCGATAGGACGCAGTCTTTTCAGGATCAATTCTGTCAGATCATTGATATTCAATGATACAATGTTCAGGTCCTGTACCTTTTTATCCATCTTCACCAGTGCCAACAGGTCGGTGATGATCTGATTCTCTCTATCGATTTCGGATGTAATGTCTTCCATGAACTCACGATACAGCTCCGCAGGAGCGTCGTCCTGTGCCAGCAGGGAATCCGCCAGTACTTTGATGGATGTCATGGGAGTCTTCAGTTCGTGGGACACATTAGCTACAAATTCCTGTCTCGAGTCGTCCAGTGCTTTCATGCGCTTCAACAGTTGGTTAAAAGCATCCACGATATGTACCGTCTCCACATAATCAGGCACAGAGATGGTCTCATCACTGAATCCTTCCCTCACCGCATTGATCGCCTGGGTAACTCTGTTGAAAGGCATCGTCAGCACTCTGGACAGCAGAATTGCCAGCGCCAGGATTGCCACGATCATGATCACTTCCATGATATATGCCTTGCGGTTCAACACTTCCCTGGCATTTACAATACTGTCATTAGAAATACTGGTCAGCATGACACCTCGGATCGCATCGGAATTTTTTTTACCGTTCTCGTCCGTGGTATTGGCTGTGGTATCCATGATGGGAGTAGTCATCTCTATGTAACCGTGCTCCGGGTCGTAGTGGGAGAGATTTTCCCCCTGAAAACACTTAATGACTTCCTCGGAAATGATCGTCTTCCCCTCACTGATGCCGTAGGTATCTTTTTCCACCTTAAAGTTTTTGTTAATGATCATCACACGGCCTTCGTACAGATTGGACAGCATCTCCAGCTCCGCATTGATGACCTCTCGGGAATTGCCGGTATCCTCTCTGACGCCGTGGCTGCTCAAATAATTGTTGCTGACCAAGTGGTTCGCCAGGATCATCAACTGGTTCTGCACCACCGTGATCCGCTGTTCCACCGCCATATCCTCATAATTGCTTACGATACCGTGCCGCATGACAATACAGGGGACCAGTCCGATCACCAGAATCAGCAGGAAAATTCTTGCCCGCAGACTTCGCAGTTTGATCATGCTCTCCAGATTTTCCCATATCGTCGCGAATCGTTCTTTATTCCATTTCTTCACAATATAAAAACCTCATGTTCGTTCACTCAGCTCATGGACAGAATGCTTTGCCTGCAAGCAGTCACGCAT
>ENA-OUPZ01000637-OUPZ01000637.1-human-gut-metagenome-genome-assembly--contig:-NODE-637-length-21834-cov-5.034988_pt1 | contig 21834 bp, 18 predicted proteins | sample MGYA00237941_ERZ548813 | MGnify/ENA primary metagenome ERZ548813 (study PRJEB26490, sample SAMN05194712) | human gut metagenome | biome: terrestrial biome; feature: human-associated habitat; material...
CGAGATCTAGTACGGTCTCGTGGGCTCGGAGATGTGTATAAGAGACAGATTGTAATGCAGGAAAATAACAACGAGAATAAGAAAACTCTAAACGAAAATGACGCAAACGATGTAATGCAAAATTCCGAAAATATAGAAACAAATGATACAGAAGAAACAGATGTTACTCCTGTCAGTGAAGAAAACATTTCCGAAAGCGAATTGACGGAAAATAACGAGTCTGATGTTCCCAATGCAATCAGTGAAGAAGAAATAGCCGATAATTACAGTTTTGACGATGAGGAAGACGATTTTGCAATTTCTCCCGAAGAAAATGACGAAACAGCTCCGTCTGAGCAAGACGACAATGCAGACGACGATACAGAAACAGATATTGAAAAAGAACAGAGAAAAGCTGAACTTACAAAAAAAATCAAAGCAGGATTAAAAAAAGCGGCTGTTCCCGCTTTAATCGCAGTTATCGTACTGATTTGTACTTTCATTGCATTTTTCATATATTCCCTTTCTACTATAGAAGAAGATAAGGTTATGAAAAATGTGTACATAGAGCAGTTGAACGTTGGCGGTCTTACATATGACGAAGCACTTGATTCAATAAACGCAACATATCTTTTACAGAATACTGCAATCACATTGACTTCAAACGGTCAGACATACGAAATAAACGGCTCAGACATCGGACTTACAGCAATTGCGGAAGATACCGCAAAAAAGGCTTTCGATTACTGCAAATCGGACAGCACATTAAAAAATGCATTTGCCGCTATTGAACTTATGTTCAAGCCACACATAATCGTTCCTGCCGTACAAGTCGATACCGAACAGCTTGACGCAAAGCTTAACGAATTCGGTAACATTGCACTTGGCGAAAGAAAACAGCATTACGTTGAATTTAACGACGACGGTACACTTACAATATATTCCGGTAAGACAGGTTATAATTTAGACCCATCAACCGCCGAGCAAGAAGTTATTACCGCTCTTAGCAATGAAATTTTTAATAACATCGCGGTAACATTCACTTCTGCCCCACCGGACGAAATGACTGTTGAATCACTTGACGCACTTGTATACAAAGACCCGACAGACGCAAGATACGAAGTCAACGGAAATGATGTAAACATAGTCGCAGGCGATACGGGACGTTACATAAATAAAGATGAGGCTGCAGCAATTATAGGAAATGTATACGAAGGCTGTGAACCTGTCACATTGCCGTTCTACGTTTCATATCCGACCGTTGACGAAAACACATTAAGAGAAAAATTATTTTCGGCAACATTGAGCAGTTATTCAACATCATACGGCAGTTCGACCGCAAACAGATGTGCCAATGTTGCAAGAGCGGCAAGCCTTATAAACGGCAAAGTAATTGCACCGGGTGATGTATTCTCATTCAACGACACAGTCGGTCACCGCACAATCGAAAACGGTTTCTCTACCGCAAAAGAATACGTTGACGGCAAGAGCGTTGACGGTATCGGCGGCGGTACTTGCCAAGTCAGCAGTACTCTTTATTCGGCGGTACTGTATGCCGACCTTTCGATTGTTGAACGTCTTAACCATATGATGACCGTAGGTTATATTCCGCTCGGTCAGGACGCAACCGTTTCGGACGGCGGAGTTGATTTCAAATTTAAAAACAACACCGACTATCCGATTAAAGTTTCGGCTTACACAAGCGGTGCAACAATCACTGTAAGCATTATCGGTACTGATTGGGAACCTCACAGAGAAGTTAAAATTTCAAACACTTCTTCAACTTCCGGCAAAAATACCGTTGTTCATTCAACAAGATATGTATATGCCAACGGTGAGCTTATCTCAACCGATACGCTTAATACAAGTACATATATGCCGCACGAGCCATAATGCAAATTGCATAAATGAAAATAATATAAAACTTAATATTTTTTCATTTTACCCCTTGCAAACATTTTTAAATTATGGTATTATAATATTAATCTTACAGCAAAGACGTTGTATAACAGAGCAAAAACTCTGTTATATTACGTCTTTTTTTGTATAATAAAAACATTATACAAAAATAAAATATTTAAAGAACGGAGAATTGATATGTTTAACTCAGATTTGACAAAGCACCTCGCAGAGCTTTCAAAGCTTGAATTTACAGATGAAGAGCTTGAACAAATGACGGCTGATATGACAAATATCATAGCTGTCATGGATAAAGTATGTGCATTTGATACATCAAAGCCTGCCTATGCGCTTGATGCGGTTGACTATAAAGATTTAAGGGCGGACGAACATCGAAATTCGTACCAGACCGAAGAAATTGTTAAGAATGCGAAGAATGTTAAAAATAACAGTTTCGTAGTTCCTAAAGTAGTTTAACAGTCAAGAGAAAGGATTTGATTAACGTGGCTTTAAAAAAACTGAGAGAAATGCTTGACAGTAAGGAGATCGGTGCGGTTGAACTTACCGAGCAATATCTTGACAGAATAGAAAATTCAGATAAAGAAATAAACAGTTATATAACAGTGTGCAAAGAAAACGCACTTGCGGACGCAAAGAAAGCACAGGAAGTTATCGACAGTGGCAACAGCGGTGCATTTACGGGATTGCCTATTTCGGTTAAAGATAACATATGTACACTCGGTGTCAAGACAACCTGTGCGTCACATATGCTTGATGACTTCATTCCTCCGTATAACGCAACGGTAATGGAAAAATTAAAGAAAGACAACATCGTTATGCTCGGCAAAACAAATATGGACGAATTTGCAATGGGCGGTTCATCTCAAACATCATATTTCGGCGGTGTTAAAAACCCTTACGACTTAACTCGTGTTACAGGCGGTTCTTCCGGCGGTGCCGCAGCAAGCGTAAGTGCCGACCTTTGTGCCGCCGCACTTGGTTCGGATACAGGCGGTTCTGTTCGTCAGCCTGCTTCATTCTGCGGTGTTACAGGTCTTAAACCGACATACGGCACTGTTTCAAGATGGGGACTTATCGCATTCGCATCTTCACTTGACCAAATCGGCGTTATCGCAAAGTCTGCCGAAGACACAGGCTATATGCTTGAGGGCATTTACGGCTATGATGAAAATGATGCCACATCAAGTAAAAAATCAGAGGGCAACTATAATTCACTTATCGGAAGTGATGTAAGCAAATTAAAAATCGGTGTACCGAAAGAATTTTTCGGTGACGGTCTAAATGACGAAGTTAAAACAGCTGTTTTAAATGCCGTTGAATATTACAAAAAGCTTGGCTGTGAAATAGTTGACGTTTCACTTCCGAGTCTTGAATATGCGGTTTCGGCTTACTACCTAATTTCATCAGCCGAGGCGGCAAGCAACCTTTCACGTTTTGACGGTATCAAATACGGTCTTAGAAGCGGTCTTGGTGAAGACTTTAACGACCTTATTAAAAATTCACGCCGTGAGGGATTCGGTCAAGAGGTTAAAAGAAGAATTATGCTTGGCAACTACGCACTATGTTCGGGTTACTATGATGCATATTATAAAAACGCAACGCGTATAAGAACACAAATAAGAAACGAATATGCCGATATATTCAGAAAGTGCGACGTTATGCTTACACCGACCGCGCCGACTACGGCTTATAAAATCGGTGAACAGGAAAACGATCCCGTTAAAATGTATCTTGCCGATATTTATACAGTAACGGTAAACATTGCCGGACTTCCCGCAATTTCTACAACCTGCGGTTACGATTCAAAAGGTTTGCCTATCGGTATGAGCCTTATCGGAAAAGCATTTGACGAAAAGACAATAATCGCAGTATGCGACAGATTTGAAAAAGACTTTGAAAGAAAGGAGATTGTACTATGAGATACCAACCCGTAATAGGACTTGAAATTCATGCGGAATTGTTGACAGATTCAAAAGTATTCTGTACTTGTCAAAATGAATTCGGCGGCAGCGAAAACACTCGTGTATGTCCAAGATGTTCGGGACTTCCGGGTACACTTCCCCTTTTAAATCAAGGTGCGGTAAGGCTTGCCGCAAAGGCAGGTTTTGCACTTGACTGTACCGTAAATAATTACAGTGCATTCGACAGAAAGAATTATTTTTATCCCGACTTGCCTAAAGCATATCAGATAACACAATTTGACCACCCGATCTGTACAGGCGGTTATATAACCGTCACAGGCGGTAAGGACATCAGAATTAACCACATTCACATTGAGGAGGACGCAGGTAAGCTTGTGCATGACGATTATGAGGGCATTTCAATGGCTGACTATAACCGTTGCGGTGTACCGCTTATTGAAATTGTAACAGAGCCGGACTTCCGTTCAATCGAAGAAGTTCAAGACTTTGTTGAAAAACTTGCTTTGCGTTTAAAGTATGCAGGCGTGTGTGACGCAAAAATGGAGCAAGGCTCAATGCGTGTTGATGTTAATATTTCAATTATGCCTGTCGGCTCAACCGAATTCGGTACCCGTGCCGAACTTAAAAATCTGAACTCATTAAAAGCAATCGGTCGTGCGATTGAATATGAAATAAACCGTCAAGCAGAAATTCTTGATAACGGCGGTACTGTTATTCAGGAAACAAGACGTTACAACGACAACCACGGCGATACAAAGGCATTACGTTCAAAAGAGGACGCACACGATTATCGTTACTTCCCTGAGCCGGATATTCCTTCGGTATTCCTATCGGACGAAGAAATTGAGGACATAAGAAAGTCAATGCCTGAAATGCCGCAAGACCGTTTTGTACGTTATACGGAAAAGTACGGACTTCCGACAGATGACGCTAATCTTATTATATCAAGCAAGGAATTTTCGGATTTTTACGATGAGTCTGTAAAAATAAATCCGGACTACAAACAAATTTCTAATCTGATGCTTGTTGAACTTAACAGAAACCTTAACGATTCCGAAAAGACTATTTCAGATGTAACATTCTCCCCTGCCGATTTGGCAGAACTCGTTAAAATGTCAACAGACGGCGTTGTTTCCAAAAATGCCGCTAAGGATATTTTGAAGATTATGTTCAATAACGGCGGTAAGCCTATTGATATTGCCAAAGAAAACGGCTTTATTATGGACAATGACACATCGGGTCTTGAAGAAATTATTGATAAAATTATAGCTGAAAACGCAGACAGTGTTGAAAGCTACAAAAACGGTAATCAAAAGATTTTCGGTTTTCTTATGGGACAAGTGGTACGCACAGCGGGTAAAGGTGCAAACCCTAAACTTGCTAAGGACTTATTGACTGAAAAATTAAAATAAAGGTGGAATTAATATGCAGAAAATAGATGGTTCACAGCTTATAAGCGAAATCACTCTTAACGATTTGCAAAAAGCTGTCGGCGGTTCAATAAGCTTTTGTGCTTGCGTGCATAAGCTTAGAAAAATGAGCGGTTTCTCATTTGTAATACTTCGTACAGGAAGATATATTCTTCAATCCGTTTATTCAAAGGATAAATGTACAGGCGATTTTGACTCACTTTGTGAGGGTGCTTATATCAAAATCACAGGTGACGTAAAAGAAGAAAAACGCGCTAATCACGGCTATGAAATAACACTTTCTTCGTTTGAAATACTTTCAAAACCCGCAGAGGAATACCCTCTTCACGTTTCAAGCAAAAAGCTTGGCTGTTCAATCGAAACTTCAATGGCACACAGAAGTGTCGCACTTCGTCATCCCGAACAGAGAGCGGTATTTAAAATTGCAGAGGGCGTTGTGTCGGCATTTCGTGAATTTATGTTAAACAATAACTTTACCGAAATACATTCACCCAAAATCGTTGCGGCAGGTGCTGAGGGCGGTGCTAATATATTCAAATTGAAATACTTTGATAAAGACGCATATCTTGCACAAAGTCCGCAGTTCTACAAACAGACTTGCGTAGCATTCTTTGACAGAGTGTTTGAAATTGCTCCTGTTTACAGAGCCGAAAAACACAACTCTACACGTCATTTGAACGAATATATCGGGCTTGATTTTGAAATGGGATTTATCAACGATATGCATGATGTTATGGCTATGGAAACGGCTATGCTTAAATATGTTGTTGAGTATTTGCCGAAACATTACAGTGACGAGTTGGAGCTTTTAGGTGCAACATTGCCTGTTATCAATGAAATCCCTTCAGTAACATTCTTTGAGGCACTTGATATTCTCGGCAAGTCACATAATCAATTTGATCCTACAGATGAAGTTAAATTGTGCGAATACGCAAAAAAGAATTATGACAGTGAATTTATATTCGTTGAAAAGTTCCCGGGATTAAAACGTCCGTTCTATGCAATGGATTCGGCAGACGACCCTAAACTTGCCGAAAGTTTTGACTTGCTTTTCAGAGGTCTTGAAATCACAACAGGCGGTCAGAGAATTCACGATTATAACGAACTTCTTGAAAAAATGAAACGTTATCATATGGAGGAGGGCGACCTCGGTGCATATACCGATATATTTAAGTACGGTATGCCACCGCACGGCGGACTTGGTATCGGTCTTGAACGTGTCGTTATGAAAATGCTTGGTCTTGCAAATATCCGTGAGGCAAGTTTGTTCCCAAGAGATATTCACCACCTTGATCCTTGATGATATGATTATTTAATGTACTTTCGTAGGGGCGACCAATGGTCGCCCTTTTATTTTGCTCATTTGCCACCCCTCTGCCGTTTCACGACTGCTCCCCTCAATGGGCATACAGCAGTGGCAATATTACACATTAATTTTTAAAACTCCAAAATTTTTGTTTTTTTTATCAATTATGGATAAATCAAAAAAACAATGCAAATAATATTTAACACAAATATAAATTTATTTTGGAGGAAAAACGATGAAAGCAACAGGAATTGTAAGAAGAATAGATGATCTCGGAAGAGTTGTTATTCCAAAGGAAATACGACGCACTATGCGAATCAGAGAGGGCGATCCTCTTGAAATTTATACAGAAAAAGACGGTGAGGTTATTTTCAAAAAATACTCCCCAATCGGCGAGCTTGGTGACTTTGCCGCAAATTATGTTGAAACACTTGCCAAAGCAAGCGGACACGGTGCTTGTATAACCGACCGTGACAATGTCATTGCAGTATCGGGATTACCGAAGAAAGAGCTTATTGAAAAGCCTGTAAGCAGTGAGCTTGAAAATGTAATGAACGAAAAAATCATTGTAAGCTACAAAGACGGCAAACCCGTTTCAGTCGCTGACGGTGTTGAAAAATACAACGCTGGCGTTGTTGTTCCGATAGTATCGGAGGGTGACACGATCGGCTCTGTTTTGTTCATTTTAAAAGATGGTGAAACTGCGTCTGAAGTCGAAGAAAAATTAGCAGAATCCGCCGCCGGTTTTTTAGGCAAGCATATGGAAGGCTGAAAAGGTTGACTGCAATGTAAAAGGTGACTGCAAAAATGCAGTCACCTTTTATTTATCTTCTTCGTTTATCAAATTTACGTCGTTTTTTAAACTTTTCACGTTCTTCATAACGTCTGTGTTGTTCTGTCCTTCTATGCTGTTTTGCCTTATATATTTCGTTCTTCTTTTTCTTTTTCGGTGCAAGATACTTAAATATACCTTTACCCTCAAATTTCTTTGTTTTACCAAGATACAATACAACCGCTATTGCCGCCAAGCAAAGTACCGCTACTATGCTTACAATCGCAACTGCCGCTCCTCCGCTCTTTCTGTCGTGATGTCCCTTTTCCTGCGGAAGTGCTTCATTCGGTTCAAATGACGGCATTGGTCCAGGCATCTCAACCGGTCCTACAAGTGCCGGCTTTTTTGTCGGTCTTGGTGTCAGGGACGGCTTTGGTGATGATGATTCCATAGGCGAAGCCGTTTTTGTCGGTTTCATTGTTCCCGTCACCTTAGTCGTTGTCTTTGGTTTTGTTGTCGTTTTAGGCTTTGTTGTTGTTTTCGGTTTCGTTGTTGTCTTTGTTGTCTTATTTGATTTTGATGTACTTGATGATGTCTTATTTGACGTATTGCCTGAAGATTGTGCTTTTGTCGGTGCAGGTGTTTCAAACACAACCGAATCATTCACGTCAAAATTAAAGAATGTCGCTTTATTCTGCAACTTTCTCAAATGGCTTGTAAGTGCACACACTGCCAAAGACGTTGCCTCACTGTTACTCTTTCCCTTACCGGTCGAAAATCCACCGTCTTTTTGCTGATACTGCATTAAGCCGTCTACCGCACTGCCGTTTTTAGCAACAAATCTGCCGTCACTGTCAGCATTAACACCCAACGTATCAAGTGCGATAACAGTCATTGCCGTTGATTCAAGGTCACCCCAATCGCCGTCTTTGTCCTGTTCTGCCGACAAATAATTAAGTGCGTCCTCAACCGCGTCTTTAGGGCTTAAATCAATCACATAACCCGTCTGATTTTGCGTTATCGTATACGCACCGCTTGTTTCGTAATAAGGTGCAAGTGCCGTAACTGCAACTGCGGTACTGTACACGCTGTCATCAAAACTGCCGTTCGTATTTTGATGTGACAATATCCCTGCAAGTATATCGTTTCTGTTTGACAATGCCCATTCAGGAATTTCAAAACTCTTTGAATCAAGAGCAATAAGTCCCCACGAATATCCGTTTACACCCTCTTTTCCGAGTGGTGAAACATTATCTCTGTAATAAATACCGTCCGCAACCAAGTCACGTCCGCCGACATTTCTCGGATCACCGCCTGACGCTATCGTTGCAAGCACTGTTCTTTGCATAGACGAGGCATTATGTTCTTCGCCGTAACCTGCCGCAACTCCGTCAAGACCAGCCAAATATCTGCTGTAATCATAGTTTTTACCCATTCGGTTCAAAGCCATAATATAAAAATCAGAACTGTATGATCCGATTCCGTAAAACGGACTATCCTTATCAGCTTTCCATTCTATTGCTTTTTCTATAGCACTTTTTATGTCGCTTTCACTTGTTTCCGCATTGACGCACACTGTCGGAATCAGCATTGAAGTACATAAAACAACCGCCATGATTTTTTTCTTCATATTAAAAATCCCTTCTGACTTTAAATACTCTATATCAGTTTATCATTATACCATACATTACTAACAGTTTTCAACCATTATTCTTTACAAAATTCATTATATTTTCGTTACAAATTTTATCGTCATATTAAACTAAATTCACTGTTATTTAATTATCAATTTTAACCAATTTATGATATGATAAAATTTGAGGGAGAATTGGAGGTATTTTTATGAAAAAACTTTTATGCACGGTACTTTCGACAGTGTTTGCTATATCATCGGCAGCAGCTTTAAATATGTCTGCGTATGCTGACAGTGCAAACACGCAGCAGGTAAGCTACAACTATTGGTATAATTCTTCTACAGGATATACCGATGAAAATGTGCACACACGTCAAATGGAAAAACTTGACCGCGGTCTTATCGCAATAAAAACAGACGGCGGTGTATATTTAAGTTGGCGATTATTTGACAGTGAGGACAACATTTTCGGCAGTGCCGATAAAAATGTGTCATTTAATGTATATCGTGACGGCAAAAAAATAAGCGAAGTCGCAACCAAAACAAATTATGTTGATTCAACCGTTGGTACAAATTACAGTGTTGCACCTGTTATGAACGGTGTTGAAGGAGAAAAATGCAATCCGGTAACGGCATACAATAACAGTTATTTTGACATACCGCTTTTAAAACCTGATGACGAAACAATTTATGACCCATCAAACAATAAGCTTGCTACATATTCATTCTTCCCTGCCGACTGTTCAACGGGTGACGTTGACGGCGACGGAGAGTACGAAATAATCGTGAAGTGGACATCTCACGAGCGTGACGTAGGAACACCTGCATATTCCGGTACGGTACATCTTGCCGCATACAAATTAGACGGCACAAAACTTTGGAAGAACGATATTGAACTCGGTAAAAACGTATATTCAAGTGCACACACACTTCAGTTCCTTGTATACGACTTTGACGGTGACGGCAAATCGGAAGTAATATGTCAAACTTCACTCGGTTCAAAGGACGGACAGGGCAAATATGTTTCAAATGCCGCACAAACCGATGAAGAAATTAAAGCAATAACAGATGAAGAAAATTCAACTGCCGATTACAGAGGTTACGGCAGAATTACCGAAGGTAAAGAATTTTTGACAGTATTCAACGGCGAAACAGGTGTCGCAATGGACACTATTAATCTTCCGACAACTCGCGGAAGTGAAAACGGTGTAGACTACGGCGACGATTTCGGTAACCGTTCAAATCGTTTTGTATCTGATGTTGCTTATCTTGACGGCGAAAAGCCGTATGCAATATATTTAAGGGGCTACTATTTCGGCAGAAACGGCAAACAGCGTACAAGTATTGCCGGTATAAGCTGGGACGGTACAGCTTTATCCCCTACTTATCGTTTTGATACGCAAAAAGGTCAAGAGGGATATTTTGACGGTGCTTATCAATATGTCGGAAACGGCAACCACAACTGTACCGTTGCCGACGTGGATAATGACGGCAAAGACGAATTTATCACAGGTGCATTGTGTATGGAAGTCAATGACGACAATGAATTCCGTCCTAAATGGTGTACATATTTACAGCACGGTGACGCACTTCATATAGGAAACTACGACCCTACACATACCGGTTTTGAATTTTTCACAGTCCACGAGGACAGCGGAACAAACAGCCTTAGCGGTAATGACATAACTCTGGATTTCGGTATGTCTGTTATTGACGCCGAAACAGGCAATATTATGTTCCACGAAGGTGCGTCCGATGACACAGGTCGCGGTGTTATGGCAAATGTCGGTGCAGGCGGATATTATCAGATTTGGAGTGCAAAAAACTCCGCAAGACAGTCAAACGGCGGCACTGATTTCACAACCGCAACTTCGCTTACAGGCAGAAATACACCTTCAATGAATTTCCGTATTTTCTGGGACGGCGATTTATATGACAACTTGCTTGACGGTGCAAATATCACCGATTGGAACGGTCGTAATATGAGCAATATATTCAGTGCGGGAAATTATGATTGTGTTTCAATCAACGGTACAAAGGCAAATCCGTCACTTCAAGCCGACCTTTTCGGTGACTGGAGAGAAGAAGTTGTCTACCCTACCAGTGACGGAACGGCTCTTAGAGTATTCTCAACAACCGATACGACAGATTATAAAATCAAAACACTTATGCAAGACCCTGTATACCGCAGCGGTGTTGCGGCGGAGCAAACGGCGTACAACCAGCCTCCGCATGTCGGTTTCTATATGGGTAAAGAAGTGTTTGACACAAGAACACTTACAAGCATAGCCGTAACAACACAACCTACAAAAACTTCATACGTTCCGGGCGAATCGTTTGACAGAACAGGTATGGTTGTAAAGGCTAATTATTCGGACGGTACTTCGGAGGAAATAAACACTTATACGGTTTCCGAAATCGACAAAGATATAATCGGTGAACAGACTCTTACCGTTTCATATTTGGGTAAAACCGATACAATCACAATATATGTTGTTGAACCGGGTATTACTTCTCTTAACAATATATATAATACAAACAGCACATCATCAAAACTGTTTACTGCACCAATCGGCAGTTATGCGGGCGATTTCACGATTGAACACACAGTTAAAATCAATTCAATGCCTGCAGACGGTGACAAATACAAAAACAGTGCAGCAGGATTTTTCGTAAGATTTATGGCTGACAAGCAAACAGGCGGCGGCTGGTATCTTACAAAAAAATCTGATACTGAATTGAATGTTTTTTGGAAAAATACAAGAGAGTCTTCCGTAGGCACAATCAAGCTTGGCGAAACATATACTTTCCGCTACAACTTTACAAATGTCGGCAACGGAAACGGTGCGACTGTTACGTTGACTGTTATTGATTCAACGGGTAATACGGTTGCCTCAGCGAGTGACCTTAACCTTAGAAACTTCTCCGACACAGCAACCGGTAGGACTTCACCTATCACATACGTTCAGATTTATAATCAAGCAAACGCAAACTCAACATCAAGTGTTGAATTTGCAAATGCAAGATATTACACTACAAGCGAAATAACCGTAAACGGTCAGAATGTTGCTTTAAACATCGGTTGCCTGACAGATATGAAAGGATATGCCGCAAAATATTCAAACGGTATTTTGACAGACTTAGCCGATATTACGCCTACAACAACCGGACAATCTACTGTTTTACTTCAATTTGAACCTGATAAAGTGTTTATTTGGAACGATATGACTCCTGTTGATTTTTGGCAAAAAACAGAATAATTAAATCAAAAGGTGTTGCAATATGCAACACCTTTTTGATTTATAAATACATATTAATTATCAATAACTTCCTTAGCCATATTAATAAGTCCATGCTTATCAAGCGGTGAATCTATTGCCGTAATATTGTAATAAATTCCGTCCTGTTCCCACTCAACGCCTTGCACTTGTGAAATTTCAACTTTCTCCGCGCCGTAGCTGAATACATATTTACCGCTTTCCTCGTCTTTCATATCCTGTTCAGTCTGCTGATAATCAGCCGGAACAACCTTATTTACATACGATATATATGCTATTGCTATGCCGTTATAATCGCTTACTTCGCTGTTTCCTTGGTCTTTATGGCTGTCCGCGTAAGTGTCGGCACTTAACATAACTTTGTCACCGTCTTTTTCATAATCAGCCATAAACGATTTATACTTTTCTTCTGTTCCGTTTTCTTCGTCAACATACTTATTTTTTCTGTTATGTCCGCCTTTAAATGTATAGCCGTTTGAAAATTGTTCGACAATCTTCGGTGAAAAGCCCACATTTTTATTAAGCGTTTCCGTAGCGGGAATGTTTGTATAATCCGGCTTTGACGATGTACTTCCCACAACATAACTAACCGCACCTCTTGACGCAAATGCCGCCGTGCCGATAGCCAATACTGCCGCCGCAATAATGATACTCTTTTTAAAAGATACTTTTTTCATTTTTACATTCTCCTTTTCAAAACTATCCAACGTCATACAAAGTTTATTATGAAAATTTTCACTTGGTTTCGGAAAGGCATTTTTCCAATCATATTTATTCATCTTCAAGTTCCTCCTTTAAATTTTTACGACCGATATGCAGACGGCTTTTAACCGTTCCGACAGGAATTTTTAATATATTCCCTACTTCTTCGACAGAATAACCTTCTATATAGTGTAGCATTATTACTATTCTGATTTTGGGTTTCAGCTTTTTAACCGCATTATAAAGCTCGGTGTAGTTTGAATTGTCCTTATATTCAAAACTGTTGTTACAGTCCTCTATCGAAACAACCCTTTTATATTCACGCAACTTTTTATAACATTCGTTTATTAAAATTCTTATAAGCCACGTTTTGAAATACTTTTCTTCTTTAAGAGTGTGAATTTTCGTATATGCCTTTAAAACAGCCTCCGAAACAACATCTTCACAGTCACTTTCACTTTTAAGCATACCCTTTGCAATATGGTACATTGTATTCTCTGATTTCAGAACTTCTTGTGTAAATTTTTCTCTGTCCATTGGATTTTACCTTTCTGTATAAACATCAGCGCTTTTTGTTTGTACATTAGTTAGATAGTCATGGGCGGCATTTGGTTCATTTTTATATAAAAAAACCGACGAAAAATTTTCGTCGGTTTAAAAACGTATTTAAGCTGTCATCACGGTTGTTTACCGATGTAAGCAAGGATACCGCCGTCAACATATAGAATGTGACCGTTTACAGCATTTGATGCATCTGAAGCAAGGAATACAGCAGGACCTGTAAGTTCTTCAGCTTGTAGCCATCTGCCTGCAGGAGTTCTGCCGCAGATAAACTGGTCGAACGGATGTCTTGATCCGTCAGCTTGCTTTTCTCTTAGCGGAGCTGTTTGAGGTGTAGCTATGTAACCAGGGCCGATACCGTTACATTGAATGTTGTTAGCACCGTATTCTGAACAGATGTTTCTTGTAAGCATCTTTAGACCACCCTTAGCAGCAGCATAAGCTGATACAGTTTCACGGCCAAGCTCTGACATCATTGAACAGATGTTTATAATCTTACCGTGACCCTTCTTAATCATTGAAGGAATAACTGCCTTTGATACGATAAACGGAGCGTTAAGGTCTACGTCAACAACCTGTCTGAACTCGTCAGCAGTCATATCGCACATAGGAATTCTCTTAATGATACCTGCATTGTTTACAAGAATATCGATAACGCCTACTTCAGCCTCGATTTTCTTAACCATTTCCTGTACCATTTCTTCGTTAGTTACGTCGCAAACATAACCCTTAGCGTCGATACCGTCAGCTGTATATGCAGCCATACCCTTATCAACAAATTCCTGCTTAATATCGCAGAAAACAATCTTAGCACCTGACTTTGCATATGCTGACGCAATAGCGTAGCCGATACCGTATGATGCACCTGTTACAAGTGCAACTTTACCTTCAAGACTAAAGTTTAAATACTCACTCATCTTAAATTTTTCCTCCTTGTATTTTTATATTTAATATAAATATTAACTGATTTAATAATTCTTAAAAAAGAATTACATTAACGGTTCGGGACGATAGATAAGGTGTGAGAAATTGCCTTCAATATCTCTGTACCAATATGTCTTTAATCCCTTTGCATTTTCAGATACATCGTGTACTTCTTCAACTCTTTCATCAGCCTTTAGCTTTGCAACGATTTCGTCAAAAGCCGCCGGAGTTACAGAAAAAGCAAGGTGTCTGATACCTGCCTGTTTTTCAACGTCAGCGGTTTTATCGTCTGTTGCCGTAACAAACTCAATCATACTGCCGTCGGCAAACTGAAGAAAATATGTACCCTTACCGTTGTCATAAACAACTCTGCCGCCGTACATTTCCATATACCAATCTTTAAGTGCGGCTGTGTTCTTTGAAACAACAGCAACGTGTTCAATACCGTTTACCATTATAACCACTCCTATTTAACATTAATAACTATATCTATTATAGCATATTTTCTGTATTATTTCAACTGATTTATATAATATTTTTACAAAATCTCTTTATCTCCGATTGTCATTGAATTTCTGTGCACATTCATAAAACCGCCTTTGAAATTATCGCAATATTTTTCCATTGCATCAATAACACTCTGAGGTTTAAGATTATACACACTGCCTACCGAAATACACATTTTAAGCACAAGTATGCCGTTATCTTCGCTTATTTTTTCAATGCGATATATATACGGACGTATATCCGACTCTTTTACACCGCTCTTTGATTTTTTCATTACTTTGAGTTCGTTTTGTGCAAGAAGTTTTTCAATATCCGCACTGCCCTCATATTCAAGTTCAACCGTATACACCGCTCTGTCAAGTTTTGTAAGGTCAATTTCCTTGCCCTCAACTTTTTTTGCGGCAAGGATTTTATATCCCGGCGGAAAAGCATTATTGATTGTATCGACAAGTTCTTGTTCGCTGTAATCGCCGTCAAAGCCTACTTTCATATACTCGCAGTCAGAAGTCACACCTACCGACAACGGCTGTGCAACCATCATAATCGGGTGAGGATTAAATCCGTTTGAAAACATAAAATTCATACCTGTACGACGTACCGTTCTGTGGAACAGACGCACAAAGTCAAGGTGAGAAATATATTTTACTCTTTCATCTCGCGAATATTTCAATATATAATTACTCATAACAGACCCCCGTACCGAATGATTTAACACCGCAGCCTGCACATTTTTGACGGCAGTTCGGTGTTGTTACCGATTGTTTTGCTTTTTCATTTTCACGCATTAAAAAATTCTTTGTAACGCCTATGTCGATATGGTCCCAAGGAAGAACTTCTTCATAACTGCGTTCACGTGCCGTATAGAAATTAGGGTCAATTCCAAGTTCGTCAAAAGTCTGCATCCATACGTCAAACTTAAAATGCTCTCCCCAACCGTCAAACTTACAGCCATTTTCAACAGCCTTAATTATAACCTCGCTAAGACGTCTGTCGCCTCTTGCAAAAACTCCCTCAAGATAACTTGTCTTATTATCGTGCCAATTATAACGTATTCTTTTTGACTTGATAGCCGATTTTAATGTATTCTGCTTTTCGATAAGCATATCACGTGTATCCTGTTTTGCCCATTGGAATGCAGTAAAAGGCTTTGGCACAAAACTCGACGTACTTACGGTTATATTTATCTGCTTTGCTCTTTCCTCTTTCGGGATTGCAAAGTAAACTTCAAGCACCTTTTGCGCAAGGTCGGCTATACCGCAAACATCGTCCATAGTTTCGGTAGGAAGTCCAATCATAAAGTACAATTTTACGTTTGTCCAACCGCCTCTGAAAAGCATATTTGTTGAATTTATAATATCTTCTTCATTTATATTTTTATTGATAACATCACGAAGTCTTTGAGTTCCTGCCTCCGGTGCAAAAGTAATACCGGTTTTTCTGACTTTCTGCACTTTCTCCATAAGTTCAAGCGAGAAATTATCAATTCTAAGTGACGGAAGCGACAAACCGATTTTCTTTTCTTCGGTTATTTTAAGAAGTCCGTCAGTAAGTTCTCGAAGTCCGCTGAAATCACTTGTTGAAAGCGATGACAGTGATATTTCGTCATATCCGCTGCACGCAAGCAAGTTTTCCGCAATACCCAAAAGTCTTTCCGGCTTTCTTTCTCTTAACGGTCTGTATATATAGCCTGCCTGGCAGAAACGGCAGCCTCTCAAGCAACCGCGCATAACTTCAAGCATAACTCTGTCGTGTACAACCTCACCGAACGGTACAATAATCGTTTCCGGTGCGTATGTAGCATTAAAATCTTTCATTATACGCTTTCTTACTTTCGGTTTAGCATGAGGATTGTTCGGTGTAACACTCTTTACCGTATTATCGTCATTGTATTCCACATCATAGAATGACGGCACATAAATACCCTCAATTTCGGCTATTGCTTCAAGATAATCACGTTTATTTTTCTTACCACTCTTTTTCCACTTAACATACTCTTCAACAACCTCATGTATCGAATCTTCACCCTCGCCGAGCATAAAGAAATCAAATATATCCGCCACAGGTTCTGCGTTATACGCACAAGGACCGCCGCCGCAAACAATAGGATAGCTCTCATCTCTGTCCTTTGCTCTTACCGGAATATCCGCAAGCATAAGCATATTCACTATATTTGAATAACTGAGTTCATACTGCAAAGTAAATCCGAGCATATCAAAATGAGTTATTTCGTCACCTGTTTCAAGTGCAAACAACTTCATTCCGTGCTTTTTCATTTCTTCTTCCATATCCGTCCAAGGTGCAAAAACACGCTCACAATATGTGTCCTCGCGATTGTTTAAAGTATGGTAAAGAATTTTAAGCCCCAAGTGCGACATTGCGATTTCGTAAGTATCGGCAAAACAAAAACCGAACCTCACGTCAACATCGGCAGGATTTTTTATGACGGAGTTAAGCTCTCCGCCCGTATATCTTGTCGGTTTCATTACTGCCGACAGTATCTTATCTCTTGTTGTTATCATTTTATTCTCCCTGATTAATTATTTCGTCTGCACATTCATTTTCTTCAGCTTTTTTCTGTGCTTTTCTTTCGCGTCTTTCCGCAAAAAATCCGTTAACCTTGTCCACAACTTCGGGTACAAGGTCGATTAGTTTGTCAACAGGCGAAGAACCGCCTTCCATAGGAATCAAACGCACGTTACCGTTATTTATAACAAGAAACGCCATTGCGTCAACCGACGCACCGCCGCCCATACCGCCGCCGAAGTTTTTATCGTCAAGGCTTTGAGTATCGTTTTTCTTTCTGTCAAATTCACAGCCGCCGCCGCCGAAACCAAACGACACCTTTGATATAGGCACAATCATCGTTCCGTCATTGACTATTATCGGCTCACCTACGACCGAATTTGCATCAATCATACCTTTGAAATTATTTGTTAATCCCTCAAACATTTCACTAACTTTATTAGCCATTTTCTTTTATCCTCCTATTAATTTTCTGTATTTTCAAAACAACTTTTACCGTTTTAAATCCTATTGTCAAAACATATAAACAGTTTGTCCTAAGTTTGCAATATATGTCCATATCCAAGCACACATTATTAAAATCAGCGTCAAGCGACACATCCCACTTTTCAAGTTTCATTCGTCTGTCAATCCAACCTACTATATTATATACTCCCGCATTTACCGCACCCGTCGCAATTCCCGTATACATTGGGTTTCCGGTACCGAATTTTGACGATACATTCAGTTCCTTTATCTTAATTGCGTGACAAATTATATAGTCAAGTAAATTTAATATATCTTTTTTTAACTGTTTATATACTTCTTTTATGAGCGTTATTATCCCTAAAATATCCGATTTTTCTTGCTTTTCTTCTTTGTCGGTCGTTTCTTCTTCGTTTTCAACTTCTTCTTCAACCTTGTCATTCGGAAAAATCTTAAATTTCAAAAACGCATACTTTATAATTACAGATCCGTTATTTTCCTTATTATTATACGAAAACTCAAGAATACAGTCTGCCGGTATAAGCAAAAGTAATATTATAACAGCCACGACGGCTAATATTATATATAAAGCTGTCATATGCCGTCCTCCTTTTGTTATTGTTCAGTGTTTTCTTTGTTTTCCGCAACAATATTTTCACCGTTCTCGTCGATTTCAAGCTGCAGTCCCTGTGATGTTTCAAGGTTAAGACTTCTCAAATCAAGCGGCGGTAAATCGGTAGGCTTTGTAAGTCCGAAACACCTTAAAAACGTGTCTGTCGTCACATATAAAATCGGTCTGCCCGGTGCGTCCAGTCTGCCCTTTTCTTCAATCAGTCCGCGTTCATAAAGTCTGTTTACGCAGCCGTCCGAATTTACTCCTCTTATATGTTCAATCTGACCTTTCGTTATAGGCTGTTTGTAGGCAATTATCGCAAGTGCCTCCATTGCCGCATTTGAAAGCGGCTGCCTTCTCTGTTCTCCTAATATTTCCTGTATATAGGTATAATATTCAGGTCGTGAACAAATTTGATAACCCTCAAGAATATCAATTATATTAAATCCTCTGTGATTTTCGCTGTATTCTTTTTTCAGTTCATCGACCGCCTTATTGACTTCGTCAACGCTCGTATCAAGCACAACAGCCAATTTTGCCGCCTTAACAGGCTCACCTGCCGCAAAAAGTATTCCCTCTATTGCATATTTAATATTATCCATTCTTTTTCTCCGTTGTAAGAATAAAGTCATCTGACTTTTCGTCATAGTCCGCATACAGCTTGTTCAGCTTTATCATTTCAAGTACTGCCAAAAACGTTGCAATCATTTCAGGCCGTGAATCGTCCGCTTTAAAAAGTGATTCAAACTGTACACGTTTATTATGCTTTAACACTTTACATATCTTTTCAACCATATCGTCAACCGAAACTTTTTCTCTGCCGACAATTTTTGAAAACGCACGTTTTTCGGGTTTTGCCTTGCGAAGTCTGCGTTGAAATATGTTGTTAAACGCATCAATCAGTTCTTTTGTATCGTGCTTTATATCGTATTCGGGCATAGGAAATTTAATTTTTTCAGGCTCACGAAACACCATTTCTTTTGTTGTAAACTCACTCTTCCTAAGCTCCTTTGACGCCTCTTTAAACTGCTGATATTCAGCCAACCTACGCGCAAGTTCTTCTCTCGGATCTTCCTCGTCCTCTTCTTCCTCATTTTTAGGAAGTAACATTTTCGATTTTATATACAAAAGATTGGACGCCATAACAAGAAATTCGCTTGTATTATCAAGATTAGCCTCTTCAATTCCGTCAATCGCCTCAAGATACTGCGCCGTTATCTCAACAATCGGTATGTCGTATATACTGACCTTGTTTTTCTGTATAAGCGTCAAAAGCAAATCAAGCGGACCTTCAAACGTATCAAGCTTATATAATATCTTATCCATTTTTCACCCTATAATATCAAGTTAATCGCACTGTTTAACAGGTTGATAATTCCGTTAAAGAAGAAATTCACACCTGTTCCGATTATGCCGTTCAGAACGCCGGTAAGCGAAAGCACCATAATTAAAAGCATAGAATATCTTTCGTATCTCAGCATAGTGTAATATGCTTTGTTCGGAAGAAACATTCCAAGTACTTTTGCACCGTCAAGCGGTGGTATCGGAATTATGTTAAACACCATAAAGCATAGATTTCTTATCGCAAAAAGCTGTGCAAAAGTTGCAACACCGTTTAGAACGCTTGTACCGAAACCGAGCTTTATACATAAAACGTGAAGTATCGCATATATAAGCAATGCCGCAAATGCCATAATCAAATTGGCAAGCGGTCCTGCAATCGCGGTAAGTGCCATACCCTTTTTTGTATCTTTATAATATGACGGATTTACTCCGACAGGCTTTGCCCAACCGAAACCTGTCAAAATCATCAACAACGTACCGACAGGGTCAAGATGCGCAAGCGGATTTAAAGTCAATCTCCCCTCACGTTCAGGTGTCGGATCACCAAGTTTTGTCGATACCCAACCGTGTGCAAATTCGTGTCCCGTCAACGCTATAAGCGTTATAGGCACATTGATTATTATGTTTATTAAATTAAAACCAACCATATATTTTTTCTCCTTAAATACAGATAATTATATTATATAATTATTTTCAGAAAAAGTAAAGTAAAATCGCACAAAAAATAACCTCTGAACAAGTATGATTTGTCAGAGGTTATTTTATTTATTCTTCTCGTCTTTTTAAATTTTTAGTTTTGTAATACAAACGCTTGTTTTCGTACATCATTGCGTCGGCACGTTCCATTGTCATAGAGAAGTTTCTGTCTTTTTCCGCATCGAACTTGGCATAACCGATTGACATAGAAGTCTTAATTCCTCCTCGATTAATACTGTCTGCCATTCTTGCGATTCTGTCCGCAAAATTCTTAATCATATCAATATCGCAGTCTTTTAATACAACAGAAAATTCATCGCCGCCGACTCTGTAACCGATAAAATCAGTACCTTCCATCGCTTTTCGTATCGCGTCGGCACCGTTTTGAATATAAATATCACCCATTTGATGTCCGCGGCTGTCGTTTATATTCTTTAATTCGTTTAAGTCTACCGTAACAATAGCATACCGCGATTGGTTTCCGCTTTCTATGTTGTGCATATCAACCGTAAATGAGTTCTTGTTTTTCAAACCTGTAAGCGTATCCGTATTAGACATATCCTGATACAGCGGATTTGAAATTCTCTTGAATATCGCCATTGAAAAACGTACTGAAATCACGCAACACAAAAGTATAAGTATTATTACTATAACGCGAAGTATAATCTTGAAAATATATACCCTATTAGCGTCAATCCCTATACAAGCAACGCCCTTCACTGTTCCGCCGTCCATTATCGGATAAAAATTCAAATATCTAAAGCCGTCCAACGATGCATAAAAAGCGCCTGCATCGGCATAATGTGTTGTATACAAGTCGTTTATTTCTTTTTCAATCTTTCCTGTTATCTTTTCGTCATTTATAACAGTGTTTATCTTGTCATTTTTCGTATTGAGTATATATTGGAAATCGCCGTTTTTATCTTTTCTCACAACAAATATTTCTGAAATCGCCATATTGTCCTTTACCGCGGATAAATAGCTCAGTGCCGCACCGTATACGCCGTCAGGCACATCTTCAGTAAAAAGTCTGCTGTCAAAATGAGATTCTATGGTTGTAAAAGTAAGATTTGCACGTTCATTGTATGCGTCGGCAAGCATCGAAATCATAACGCCCGATGTAACGAGATATATAACCAGGCAAGAAAATATGATAAGTCCGCAAGTCAGCATTGAAACTTGCACGTTAACTTTTTCTATTTTGTTCATAATAAACTTTTTTAATTTTCCCATAATTATCGCGCCATCTCCTTTTATAC
>ENA-OUPZ01000665-OUPZ01000665.1-human-gut-metagenome-genome-assembly--contig:-NODE-665-length-21123-cov-5.461553_pt1 | contig 21123 bp, 19 predicted proteins | sample MGYA00237941_ERZ548813 | MGnify/ENA primary metagenome ERZ548813 (study PRJEB26490, sample SAMN05194712) | human gut metagenome | biome: terrestrial biome; feature: human-associated habitat; material...
CCTGCTTTCTACGGCCAGGGAAGCGGCCCCTTACACCAACATTCGGCACGCGATCTAGCGTTGGCGATGACCACGTTGGAGCCAAGCGACATGCCAATAAACAGGTTGAGCATAAGGCTGGTAAGCGGAACATTGGAGCCGACTGCCGCCATGGCGAGGGTTCCCTGGTCGCCCGAGAAGTTACCGATAATGACCGTGGCGATGAGGTTTGACAGCTGCTCCAAGATGCTCGTGGCGGCCACGGGCAAGGCGAACAGGGGGATATTGCGCCACAGCGAGCCGGTGGTCATGTCGATGTGCTTAGATGCGGTATCAGCCATACGCTCTCAATTTCTAACGTGCTATTTCGTGCTTATTTGCGCAGACGATGATACTCCTAATCACCTAGTCATTGGGGGCGTTCTTAAACGACTAGTCATTCAAGAACGTCCCCAATGATAGGTGGGGAAGGCGTGCGACAATGGTGTACGTTGTGTTGTTCGCGCTAAGGAGTTGCCATGTTGTTGTGTCCCGTTTGCCATGAGCCGTTGGTGGACGACGAGCGCGGTGCTGCATGCGCGGGCGGACACCGGTTTGACCGTGCGCGCGAGGGTTATCTATATCTGCTACGTTCGTCCAAGAGCGGCGACTCCATGGGCGATCCCAAGTCGCAGGCACGCAGCCGTCGTGACTTTTTGAACCGTGGCTACTATGCGCCGCTGCGCGATGCAATGGTCGAGCTGGTGCGCAAACGGGTTTCTGGGCGTGCTGCGTCTACAGGCGGTCCCATGACGCTGCTCGATATTTGCTGCGGTGAGGGTTACTACACCAGCGCCATGGGCGCGGTGCCGGGCGTGGACGCTTATGGCTTTGACCTGGGCAAAGAAATGGTACGCCTGGCCGCCAAGCGCGGCGATGCGACCTATTTTGTGGCCAACATGAAAGACATCCCAGTGGCCGATGGCGCCTTCGATATGGTGACCGAGCTCTTTGCTCCCTTTAACGAGCGCGAGTTTGCCCGCGTGTTGGCGCCGGAGGGTTATACTTTAGTAGGACGAGATTGTTATAAAATGTATTTAATAACGAATAGAAGCAATATTTCTGCTTGTAAATGTTATGAAAAAGCAGGAGGAATAAATAAAGTAGATGATGAAATTATTTATGTGTATGATTTTAAGGAGAAAAACTAATGGATATAAAAAAGATAATAGAAGAAAAATGCAATATAGTTGTTGATAGTATAAAGTTGATTGGTGAGGGTTATGACAGCAAAGCATACATTGTAAATAATGAATATGTTTTCAAAATCAAATTTAGTGCTAATAAGAAAAAAGGGTATGAAAAAGAAAAAGCAATATATGATTTTCTAAACAAAAAATTAAATACAAATATTAAAATACCAAATATAGAATATTCATATATAAGTGAAGAATTATCTATTTTAGAATATAAAGAAATTAAAGGAACTTTTTTAACACCAGAAATATATTTTGCCTTATCAAAAGAAAAGCAAGAATTATTAAAGCAAGATATTGCTATGTTTTTAAGACAAATGCACGATTTAGATTATAGTGAAATAAGTTCATATACGATAGACAATAAACAAAATGTTTTAGAAGAATATCAATTACTTAAAGAAACAATATATGATAGTCTTACTGATATTGAAAAACAATATGTAGAAGAATTTATGCAAAGATTAAATAGTACAACTATATTTGATGGTAAAAAATGCTTATGCCATAATGATTTTAGTTGTAATCATTTATTACTTGATGATGAAAATAGATTATGTGGTGTAATAGATTTTGGAGATTCTGGAATTATAGATGAATACTGTGATTTCATATATTTGCTAGAAGATAGTGAAGAAGAAATTGGCGTGTCTTTTGGAGAAGATATATTAAGATTATACGGAAATATTGATATTTCAAAAGCAAAGGAATATCAAGATGTTGTAGAACAATATTATCCAATAGAAACTATTGTATATGGTATTAAAAATAATAGACCTGATTTTATAGAAAAAGGTAGAAAAGAGATTTATATAAGAACTCGCAAAGATGAAAAATTAAGGAAGTGATGATATGGTTAAAAACTATCCGGAAGAAGTAGAAGAACAAGTTGATAAAATAAAGAAAGTTTTATAAATGGTGGTACAGGGGGTGCTCTACGACACGCCGTACCTCAACGACGAAAAGCTTCCGAAGACGATGGAGCTTAAACTGGTCGGCACACAGCGGGTGTCCGCGAATATTACGCTCCAGACCCAGGCCGACATCGAGGCGGTGTTCCAGATGACGCCGTACTACTACCGCACACGCCCTACCGACAAAGAGCGCCTGGCAAACTTGGACACCCTTAAAACCGACATCGACTTCATCATTGCCGAGTACCGCCACAGCTAACCAACCTGCCAAAAAGGGACAGGTTTATTTTGGCAGGTTTTATCTGGGCAAATGTAAAGGGCCGACCGCGTTACTGCGCGATCGGCCCATGTTAGTTGCTTGGCTGCAGGGGTTATGAGAAGCGAGTGCCTACAGGCGGTCCTTGTTCTCGGCCTTAACGGCGTGCGCCTGCTGAACAAAGAACAGGTCGTAGACCACGATGACAAAGGCACCGATATTGACGGCGCTGCCGCCGAGTGCGGGAAGCGTGAGCACGGCCTGTGCAATCGTGGCGATTGAGGCAACGATGCCGAGCTTAAACGCGCTATCCACCTGCGAGGGCTTGTTGGCGCCCTTGATGCCCGCAACACCTGCGGAAAGATCGACAATGCCCTTGACGACAAGCACGACCGCGGCGAGCATGGCGTTCGACCCGTACGTGGAATCGAGGCTGCCCCTGGCGATACCGATGCCGGCGATGACGAGGCTGGCGATGCCCAAAACAAAGTAGATGAGGGCAAGGATTTTGAGAGTCTTGCGAGCGGAGCTCATGGCTGGTCCTTTCGATACGAGTACGCCGATCTGGCGTAGCCCATGTGTTGCACATATGGTGAAGCACATTGTAGTTCAACGCAGCGATGCGTGCGCCTGAAAGCGCTTTGAGCCCGCGCAGCCCAATCCGACCTTTCAAAAAGGAAAGCTGGACGTAAGCCAAATCGATGGCAGCTCATGTGCGGCGCTGCGATGATGAGACCGTAACAAGGAGCTGTTCTTAAGGAGGAGCCATGATGTACGGAGCAGGGCGAGTGCACGAGCCGCGGTCGTTGGGAAGGCGCATGGGCGATTCTGTGATCGCTGCCGTGTGCACGGGATTGATGGCGGTGCTTTGCATTGGGATGCTGTGGGCCATGTCGCATGTGGGACAATAGCGGACGGTTGGGTGCTGGCATAAACGGCGCTCACGTATTCATTTTGCTTGTTAAGGAGTACCCATGGGCGTCGTCGATCCCTTTTCTGTTGCTCGGGCCGCGGGGCTTGAGCTGATCGGGAAGTCCGCGGGCCTCACGCTCACCGACGGCACGATGGAGTTGCGTGCCGATTTTGGCCGCATGCTGCCACGGCTCAAACAGGGCCGTCTGCAGCAAGAGCTGTTGGTAAAGGCTGCGCGCGCAAAAGGCGTCGAGTGCCCATGGGCGATTGATGCCACGGCAGGCTTTGGCGAGGATTCGCTGCTGCTGGCGGCTGCGGGCTTTACCGTCGATCTGTATGAGCAGGATTGCGTGATCGCGGCGCTCCTCAAGGATGCCTTGGATCGCGCGGCAGATGATCCGGCGCTTGCGACTGCCGTGGCCCGCATGCGCTTACATGCGGGCGAGGACAGCATTGCCGGCCTTCACCATATAACTGAGTTGATCGGGCAGGGCGAGCTCACCGCTCCCGACGTGGTGTATCTGGACCCCATGTTTCCCGAGCGCACAAAGAGCGCGGCGGTTAAAAAGAAGTTCCAACTCTTGCATCATCTGGAACAGCCGTGTGCCGATGAGGAGACGCTGGTCGAAGCTGCGCTAGCGGTGCGCCCGCGCAAGGTCGTTATCAAGCGGCCGGTGAAGGGGCCGCTGCTTGCTGGCGTTAAGCCGAGCTATCAACTTGCGGGCAAGGCCGTTCGTTACGATGTTTTGGTGCCGCCGCGCCCGTAGCTTGCGTGCGATGGTTGGCGCTCCGTCAGTGTCGTGCCGATGCGAGGCCTATTTCCAAGGGTGCGACGTCAGGTGCCAGCCGCCGCAGTATTCGCATTTGTAGCAGGCCAAACCACGCCGCCCGCGGTTTTCGCAGTCGGCCATAACGGCCTCGGCCTCGGCGCGTGTGTCGTAACGGTTTTTGCGCTCGCACGACTTGTAGCGCCAGGCTTCATCGCGCTCGGCGTTCAGGGCGTCGCGGCGCTCGTCCTCGCGCGCAAACAGGTCGCTCATAGTGCCGCCGGTGGCAGCGCCCAAAAACTCGCTTTTGGCCTTTGACCAGGCGGCTCGCTTTTTGCTTCCCATCTGCTTCTCGCCCCTCTTCAAACGCTGGTATCATTGCTCAATCAAAGTGATACCAATAAACGTGAGGTCGCCGCGTGATGATCAGAAAAACCCTCGATACCGACATTCCCGCCGTCATGGCTATCTATGACGCGGCCCGTGCCTTTATGCGCGCGCATGGCAACGCCACGCAGTGGCCCGAGGGCACGCCTTCTGCCGAGCAGCTGGCTGCCGATATCGCCGCCGGTGGTAGCTATGTGTGCGAAGTCGACGGCCGCGTGGTGGCGACGTTTGCCTTTTTACCGGGCCCGGACGAGTGCTATGACGTAATTGAGGACGGGCAATGGCGTAGCGACACTCCGTACGCCGTGCTGCACCGTGTGGCGTCCGACGGCACCGTGCACGGTATCGCGGCTGCGATGTTCGCCTTTGCCAAAGAGCGTGCCGACCATCTGCGTATCGATACGCATCGGGACAACCTGCCCATGCAGGGCGCGAGTATTAAAGCGGGGTTTGAGCGTGCCGGCGTCGTGTATGTGTCGGACGGCACGCCGCGTGTTGCATTTGACTGGCTGCGCGAGGCATAAGAGCGGGGGTGCGTATCTACGCTCCGTGTAAGCGAAAATGGCCCCGGGTGGGGCCATTTTTGATCGCTGCGCTGTTTTGCAAGGTGGTAGATGTCGCTCGCTGTCGGCTCTAAGGCACCTACGCTCGGGGCAGCTCGCTTCCGCAGTGGCAACACTTGGTCGCGCCTTCGTGCACCTCTTCCAGGCAATACGGACAGACGGGCGCCGGTGCGGCTTCCTCGGCGGTGGCGCCGGCGAGCCTGTCGCCGATTTCCTGCGCCTTGTTGAATGCCTTGACGATGGCAAAGACGATTGCCGCCACAATCAAAAAATTGATGCACGAGCCGATAAAGGCGCCAAAGTCGATATTAGTGCCCGGCACCACCAGCCCCGAGATCTCGGTAGCGCTACCGCCGGCAATCACGGAGATAAGCGGGTTGATGATGTTATCGGTAAGTGAGGTCACGATGGCGGTGAATGCGCCGCCGATAATCACGCCGACGGCCATGTCCATCACGTTGCCGCGATTGATGAATTCCTTGAACTCGTTGAGCAATGTCTTCATGGTGACTCCTCGCTGTTGTGGGGTTAGCGTTGTTACCGCCCCGGATGAGCCCGGGCAGACAAAAAGGGGGGTGCCGGCTTTCGCAAGGCGCGAACCTACGAAAATCGCCGCGCGGCAACGTGGGGCGATGAGCTCGGTCGGGGGATAGGGCCCGCCGGCCCGTAAATTGTATCATCCAGTGTGGAATGAGAGCGCCCGTTGCCGCGTGCGACGGGCTTGCAATAAGAGGAGAGCCATGTCGAAGCAAGCGGTCGTTGGAATCTTGGCGCATGTCGATGCTGGCAAGACTACGCTGGCCGAGGCCATGCTGTTCGATGCGGGTCGCATTCGTAAGCGCGGCCGCGTGGACGATGGCGATTCGCATCTGGACACTAACGCGATCGAGCGCGAGCGCGGCATTACGATTTTCTCGTCGCAGGCCGTGCTCGACCACGGTGATACCCGCGTCATGCTCGTGGATGCACCGGGGCATGTCGATTTTTCTGCCGAGGCGGAGCGCACGCTGCGCGCACTCGACTACGCGATTTTAGTTGTGGGCGCCAACGACGGCGTGCAGGGGCACACCGAAACCCTGTGGCGCCTGCTTGCACGCTATGACATTCCGACGTTCATCTATATCAACAAAATCGATTTGGAGAATCCCGGCCGCGATGTTTTGCTGGCACAACTTGGGCGGCGTCTTTCCGAAGGCTGCCTGGATGCCAACGAACTGCTGGAGGGCGGCGCCGTTCAGGAGGACGCTGCAGCGTTGGACGAGGCGGCGCTCGAGGAGTTTCTTGAGGCAGGTGAGCTTTCCGTCGCAACGCTGTCGCGCATGGTTGCCGAGCGCAAGCTCTTTCCCTGCTTTGCCGGCTCGGCGCTCAAGGACCAGGGCGTGAGCGAGCTGCTGGATGGCATATGCGTGCTGATGCGCGAACAGATATGGATTCCGGAGTTTGCCGCGCGCGTCTATCGTGTCAGCCGCGGGGATCGCGGCGAGCGCTTGGCATGGGTTAAAGTTACCGGCGGCACGCTGTGTGCAAAACAGATGATCAGCGGACGTTCCGGTGCCGAGGCATGGGAGCAGAAGGTCGATCAGGTGCGCATCTATAACGGTGAAAAGTATGAGCTTGCCCAAGAAGTTGCTGCTGGCGGTATTTGTGCCGTGACGGGTCTTGCGCACGTTCGCCCAGGGGACGCCTTGGGTGCGGAGCCCGTGTGCGATGCGCCCGTCATCGCTCCGGTCCTCACCTATACGGTGCTTCCGGGTGAACACGATGTCCATGCGGTGTTTAAAGCGCTGACTGAGTTGGCGGACGAAGACCCCATGCTCGGCGTAAGCTGGAATACTCATCTGGAGCAGATTCACCTGCAGCTGATGGGCGCCGTGCAACTCGAGGTCGTGCAGCGGGTGTTGGCCGATCGCTTTGGCCTTTCGATTTCGTTTGAGCCCGGCGGCATTCTCTATAAGGAGACCATTTCGCAGCCGGTCGAGGGCGTGGGCCACTTTGAGCCGCTGCGCCACTATGCCGAGGTGCATCTGAGCCTGGAGCCGTTGCCGGCGGGTTCGGGCGTGCAGTTTGGCACCGTGACTTCGACCGACGAGCTCGATCTTAACTGGCAGCGTCTGGCGCTCACCAACGCCATGGAGCGCGATCACCTGGGCGTGCTGACCGGCTCGCCCATCACCGATGTGCGCATTACGCTCACGGGCGGCCGCGCGCATGCCAAACACACCGAGGGCGGCGATTTTCGCCAGGCCACGTACCGCGCGATTCGCCAGGGGCTCATGCAGGCGCGTGAGGCCGGCGCGGCGGTGCTGTTGGAGCCGTGGTATCGCTTTGAGCTCGAGGTGCCGGGGGAGTGTGTGGGCAGGGCGTTGTCAGACGCCACGCGTATGGGTGCCGAGTACGAGCCGCCGACGATGGCGGGCGAACGGGCAAAGCTTGTGGGTCGCGTGCCGGCATCCGAGGTGCAGGATTATGCGCTGGAGGTGGCCGCTTACACGAGTGGTCGCGGGCATCTGTACCTGGAGTTTGCCGGCTATGCGGCATGCCATGATGCCGAGCGCGTCATCGAGACTGTCGCCTATGAGCCCGAGGCCGATCTACCCAACACGCCCGACTCGGTCTTTTGCTCTCACGGCGCCGGCTACACGGTCAAATGGTACGACGTGCCCGCCGCGGCGCACGTAAAGGTCGATCCCGCCACCTTCCGCCCCTGGCGAGCGGCGGACGTCGAGTTTTTCGGCCATAGGTGATAGAGGGTCAGTCTCTTTGTCGCATCCTGTTGGTATAACTCGGTATAAGTTGGTATAACTGTTACCAGGGTTTGCCAATCCGAGGAGGCCGACATGAATCCAAATCCCTTTAAGCCCACGGCCGGCAAGCGGCCTCCGATACTCATCGGCCGCGAGTCGGTCATCGAAGATTTCGAGGAAGGGCTCGATAACGGCGCCGGAGCTCCGGGCAGGCTCATGCTCATTACGGGAAACCGCGGCTATGGCAAAACAGTTCTCTTGCGGGAGCTGCAGCGTTTAGCTAGCGAGCGCGGATGGGCGGTTGTCTCCGATTCCGCCTCGCTTGGCCTATGCGACCGCTTGGCCGACGCGCTTCGCTCGAATAAACCCGTTGTGACGTCAATGGAGTTTGGTCCGTCGTTTGGCCGAATGTCGGTCGAGGCGGCGCGGGCAAAAGGCGAGACGTTACGCGGGTTAGTCAACGAACGCCTCAAGAAACTCGGGCCGGGAAAGGGCTTACTGTTTGCGATTGACGAGGCCCAATCGGCATCTATCGAGGAGCTGGCGGCGCTGGCCGTTCTCTATCAGCAGGTGCTCGGAGACCAGGATGCTACGGGCTTGCCCGATAGCGACCAGCGCGGTCTTGCGCTGGTTTTTGCCGGCTTGCCCAGCATGGTTGATGACTTGCTCGAAGAGCCGAGCGTAACGTTTTTGCGCCGCGCCCAGCAGCGTACGCTGGGGGCGATTTCTTTGCCCAAAGTGCGCGATTCATATATCCAGACGGTCAAAGGCACTGGTCTTTGCGTTGATGCGGAGACGGCGGACCTTGCGGCGCGCAAGAGCATGGGGCATCCCTATATGGTTCAGCTGGTGGGATATTACATGTGGAGGTCTGCTGTCCGGCGTGACTCGCGGGTCATTGAAGTGTGCGATGTCGAGGCTGGGCACACGGATGCCATCTCCGAGTTCTATGAAGCAGTCGACGCTCCCTTGTATTACGGGTTGCGCAGTCCGCAGCGCCTCTTTATCGAGGCCATGGCGGCTGATGGGGGCAAGCCGACGCGCATGGCTGACATCATTGAGCGCTGCGACCGCACCCAAAGCTGGGCGAGTAAATATCGCGCAAGCCTGATTCGCGAGCGCGTCATCGAGGCTGCCGGATACGGCCTCGTCCGGTTTACCGTGCCCATGCTGGGCGAATACATTCGCGACCGCGTTTTATGGCATGAGTAGGGTGATAAAGGTGACGGAACAGAAGATGAGCCCGCAGGCTATAGAGGTACGTGGCGCGCGTGTGCACAACCTCAAGGACATCGATATCGATATTCCGCTGGGAAAGCTCGTGGGTATTGCTGGCGTATCGGGTTCGGGCAAGAGTTCGCTGGCACTGGGCGTTCTTTACGCCGAGGGCTCGCGTCGCTACCTGGAGGCGCTTAGCACCTATACCCGCCGCCGTCTGACGCAGGCCGAACATGCCCAAGTGGACGAGGTGCTGCACGTACCGGCGGCGCTCGCATTGCATCAACGCCCCAGCGTGCCGGGTGTGCGCTCGACCTTTGGTACCATGACCGAGCTCAACAATAGCCTGCGTCTGCTCTTTAGCCGTTGCGCCCATCACGTGTGTCCGCACTGCGGGGCGCGCGTGGAGCCGAGCCTTAATGTGGCCGCGGGCCTGTCGCTCACGTGCCCCGAGTGCGGCCGTGAGTTCTACGCGCCGGGTGCCGAGGACCTTGCCTTTAACAGCGGCGGCGCGTGTCCCACCTGCGGCGGCACCGGTATCATGCGCGAGGTGGACGAGGCGAGCCTGGTACCCGACGAGTCCAAGACTATCAACGAAGGCGCGGTGCTTCCTTGGGGCACGCTCATGTGGGATCTGATGAAGCAGGTGGCAGGCGAGATGGGTGTGCGCACCGACGTGCCGTTTAACCAGCTCACGCCTCAAGAGCGCGACATTGTGTTTCACGGCCCGGCGGTTAAGAAGCACATTCTCTACGTTCCCAAAAACGGCGAGGGCGCTACGCCGCTCGACTTCACCTATTACAATGCCGTCTATACCGTCGAGAACGCGCTCGCCAAGGTCAAAGACGATAAGGGCTTAAAACGTGTGGCGCGCTTTTTGCGCGAGGGGCCATGTCGTGACTGTGGCGGCACGCGCCTCTCCGAGGCTGCGCGCCAGCCCCAGGTGCGCGGTATCAATCTGGCGCAGGCCGCGGCCATGACGCTGGGCGAGGCGGTTGAGTGGGTGCACGGGGTGCCCGCATCCTTGCCGCCCGAGATGCGGCCCATGGCGATGGATATCTGCGATTCGTTTTTGAGCGCGGCCCGTCGCCTGGTCGATCTGGGTCTCGACTACCTTTCGCTCGATCGCGCCGGCGCCACGCTCTCCACGGGCGAGCGTCAGCGCGTGCAGCTCGCCCGCGTGGTGCGCAACCGATCGACGGGCGTGCTCTATGTGTTGGACGAGCCTTCGATTGGCTTGCATCCTGCCAATGTCGACGGCTTGGTGGGCGTGATGCGCGATCTGGTTGATGACGGCAACACCGTGGTTGTTGTCGACCACGATACACGTGTGCTGGTGGAAGCCGACTATCTGGTCGAGATGGGCCCCGTTGCCGGAGCTGGCGGCGGTAATGTGATTGCCGCTGGCACGGTGGACGAGGTCGAACAATCGCAGGGCAGCCGCATCGCCCCGTTTTTGCGCGCAGACCCCAAGCGTGTGCGCCCGCAGGTGACTGACGAGGAAATGTTCGACCAGGGCCACATCCGCATGGCAACCGATGCCATCCATACCGTCAAACCGCTCGAAGTCGATATACCGCGCGGTCGCCTTGTCGCGGTGACGGGCGTTTCGGGTTCGGGTAAGACGACGTTGGTGCTCGAGACACTCATCCCGGCGCTTAAGGCCCAGGCAGCTGGCGAGCGCCTGCCAAGCCATGTGCGCTGGGTCGACGCCGAGGGTATCGCACGCGCAAACCTGATTGACGCTACACCTATCGGCGCCAACGTGCGCTCGACGGTAGCGACCTATGCCGACATCCATGATGAGCTGCGTCGCGCTTTCGCCCGTACGCCCGAGGCCAAGGCAGCCGGCTACAAGGCGGGTGCCTTTAGCTACAACACTGGCGCCTTGCGCTGCCCTACATGCGATGGCACGGGCTCGATATCGCTCGACGTGCAATTTTTGCCCGACGTCGAGATCATCTGCCCAGCATGTCGAGGCTCGCGTTATGCAGACACGGCTTCGCATATCCATCGCGAGGGCAAGGACGGGAGCAAGCTTACGTTGCCGCAGCTCATGGACATGAGCGTGGACGAGGCTCTCGACGCCACGGGGGGGCTCAAGAAGGTTCAGGCGCGCTTGCTGACCTTGCACGACCTGGGCTTGGGCTATCTTACACTCGGTGAGCCCACGCCGGCGCTTTCGGGCGGCGAGGCGCAGCGTTTAAAGCTTGCGAGCGAGATGGGCCGTGTGCAGGATGATGCCGTATTCGTATTCGACGAGCCCACGATCGGCCTGCATCCGCTCGATGTTCAGGTGCTGCTGAACGTGTTTGACGGCCTCGTCGCCAAGGGCGCCACGGTTATCGTGATCGAGCACGATCTCGACCTTATCCGCAATGCCGATTATGTGATCGACATGGGGCCGGGCGGTGGCGATGCGGGCGGGCAAGTCGTCTGCGCCGGTACTCCGGCGGATATCGCTGCTTGCTCCAAGAGCATTACCGGCCGCTATCTATAGGCAAAGCGACAAAGGGGCAGTTCCTTTGTCACATTCCCGGAAAGCCTGTCTGGCGCAGGGCTTCATAGAGGACGATGGCGGCGCTGTTGGAGAGGTTGAGTGCGCTGATGCGGTAGTCGTCCGGATTGACGAAGTTGCCGCAGATATCCTGCCGAAGGATGGCCTCATGGCCGTCCTCGGTATGTCCGAGCGATTCCTCGTGGGCTTCCCAGGCCTCGGCGTTGTCGAGTGAGTCACAATCGCGCAGCATGGGGATGCGCTCGCAGCGCACGGGCGCTGCGGCGAGCAGCCCTTCGGGAATCCCCGAGCTTTCGCTGCCAAAGACCAAATAGTCGCCGTCACGGTAAGTGCTTTGCGCATAGGTTCGGCGTGCCTTTTTGGTCAGCAGATGCAAGCGGTCGTCGGCGGGGGAAAGGTCATTGCGCGCAAGGAAATCCTCCCAGCTGGCATAGGTCGTCACGTCCAAGTTTTGCCAGTAGCCCAGGCCGGCGCGACGCACCGTTTTGTCGTCGAGCGAAAAGCCCAGTGGCTCCACCAGATGCAGGCGGGCGCCGGTGACCACGCAGGTACGGCCGATATTACCCGTATTGGCCGGAATCTCGGGCGCATACAGCACGATATTGAACATGAATCTCCTTGGCATAGAACGAAAAACCACCACGAAGGGTACCTTCGTGGTGGTTTGATGGTTACGTGGGCGGAAAACGCCCACTTGGATAACCTAAGCGCGGTGCCAGTCGGTCAGGCAGGCATCAAGGGCGGCGATGAGCGCATCCTTGTCCATGTGACGGCCGATGATGCACAGGCTCGTCATGCGGTCGCCCGTCTCGTCGTCCCAAATCTGCATGATCTCGGGGTTCTCGTCGATGATCTTCTGCTTCTCGCCCTCGGGCGCCGAGTCAACGAACAAGCCGTTCTCCATCAGGCGCATCTGGCGGCCGGCCTGCTCGAACATGTAGCACATGTCCGGATCGCCGGTCTGCCACAGCGGACCCTTGACGCGAATGACCTCGTCGGGCCACTCCTGCTCAACAAAATCGGTGAACTTCTGCAGGTCAAACGGCTTACGGCGCGAGTACACAAAGGTCTCGATGTCGTACTCGAGCACCTCGGGGTCGTCGTGCTCCTCGGGATGCTCCATGGCCTCGATCCAGGCGGCGGAGTTGTAGGCGCGCATAAAGTCGAAGCGATCGGTATCGAGCAGCTCCTCCATGGGGACCTCGCCGTTTTGAGCCTCGACAATCACGGCGTCCTTCTGCAGGCTGCGCACGATGGCCTTGAGCTCGGCGATCTGCTCAGGGCTCACGGTATCGGTCTTGTTGAGGATCAGCGTGGAGCAAAACTCGATCTGCTGGATGAGCAGGCTCTCGATGTCGTCCTCGTCGATATCCTCGGCCAGCAGGTCGCGACCGCCGTTGAACTCGTCGTACATGCGGGCGCAGTCGACCACGGCAACGATGTTGTCGAGCGCGAGCTTGGGTTCGCCGCCCACTTTGGCCTCGTCGCAGAAGCTCGAGATGGTGTAGGCGATGGGGATAGGCTCGCAAATACCGGAGGCCTCGATGATGATGTAGTCGAACTTGCCCGAATCGGCAATGCCCTGCAGCTGGTTGGCCAGGTCGTCCGAAAGCGTGCAGCAGATGCAGCCGTTGGTGAGCGGGATGAGGTCGTCGGTCTCGGAAAGGCCACCGTCGGCGATAAGGCTGGCGTCGACGTTGATCTCGCCGATATCGTTGACGATCACGGCGGCGCGGATACCGCCGTCGTTGGCGAGGATATGGTTGAGCAGCGTGGTCTTGCCGGCACCGAGGTATCCGGTAAGCATGATGATCTTCACGGGTTTGTTGGGCATGTGCCCTCCTTTGTTAGACATGGCTTACAGTAAAATCATATGCCAAACGCCTGCTTTTATACCCACGCGCCGGCAAATAACACAGGCTACTCCCAGGCTCCCCATACATCGGGGCAATAGCCGACGGTGGCCTTTTTGCCGTTGCGCACGATGGGCTCGGCCAGTACCTGCTGATTCTCGAGCAGCTTATCAAAGCGCTGGCTGGGAGTGAGGTGCTGGATAAGTGCGAGTGTCTCCTCGTCCTTGGCTTTGGGGTTGAGCAGCTTGTCGATGCCGCCGACCGCCTGCATCACGCTCGTGAGCTCGCCTTTGCTCATCCCCTTTTCCTTAAGGTCAATAAACTGAACCTTAATGCGGCGTTCCTTAAAATAGCGCTGGGCCTTCTTGGTATCGAAGGACTTTTTGGTGCCAAAAATCTGGATATTCATATATTGCTCCGCCGTTCTACCTGATGAAGTTGGTGCGCTCGCGATCGGCTTCGGGCGCGCTGATGCCGGCGGCCTGTCCTGCTTCGATACATTGCAGGAGCCAGGACATGTTCTTGCCGATGTTGCGCATGGTGGCAAGGCCCTCGGCATCCCCATCGGCGTCGCCGGGCACGCGACCAAAGACGTTGTTCCAGTACGTGGAGGCGACCACGGGCATCTGGTTGATGGTGAAGTACTTGTTGAGCACATCGAAGGTGGTCGACGTGCCGCCGCGACGGGCGACAGCGACCGCGGCGCCGGGTTTGTGCGCAAAGGCGTGCCCGCCCGCATAGAAGGCGCGGTCGAGGGCCGAAAGGATGCGTCCGCTGGGGTGCGCATAGTAGACGGGTGAGCCAAAGACAAATCCGTCTGCCTGCTCAGCGGCAGCGATGAGCTCGTTCACCACGTCGTCGTCAAAGGTGCAGCGACCGCCAAGCTTGCCGCACTGGCCGCAACCGATACAATCGCGAATGGGCTTGGCGCCCAGCTGAAACACCTCGGTATCAATGCCTTCGGCATTGAGCTGCTCGGCGACCTCGGCGAGTGCGCGGGCGGTGTTACCGTTTGCCTTGGGACTGCCATTGACCAAAAGAACCTTCATCACAAACTCCCTCTGCTGTCGGTGACTTCTGCGGAGGATTATCGCACGAGAGGGCAGATGGCGTGGGGAGCGATGTGAAACGGCTTGTGTTTCACATCGCTCCCCACGACGCTAGTCCAGCTTGGTGCCCGGTACTTGCGGCGCCTCTTCAAGCAGCGCTTTGAGCTCGTTCAAAATGGAAACGGGCTGTCGGTCGACAGCGTCTAGATGAAGTGTCGCCACACGAATGGGCGGCTGATATTCAAATGAGCCAAAGAGCACGGGCGACCCCAAGAATCGCTCGATTTCGTCTGCGATCGCGTCGGTCTCTTCGGGATCAAAGTCGTCGAAAAGCGCCACGAACATTGGTCCCGTCGAGCGGAACAGACGACCCTTGCCGCGCGAGCATTCCATAAGGCAGGCGGCACTTTCTGCCAAAACACGGTCGCCCGCATCAAAGCCAAAGCGAGCATTGACCCGAGCGATATCGTTGATTTTAATGGCAATAAAGCCTGCCTCGCGCGCCACGCGACGCATTTCACCAATGGCGTTGACCAGGGCGTGAATATCGCCCAGGCCAGTCACGGAATCTGTCGTATCTGCCAAGCTTCGGTTGATGATAATGCCCACATACATGCTGGGCTCGGTATCGGTGCCGTCCAAGCGGTATCCCGTGCAGTCGCAAAGCGCGTATTTTCCGGTGGCATCCATTACGCGATACTGCATGTAATGGAAGTGCCACGTACCGTTTATCACCATGTCGAGCTCGGCGCGCACGTTGTCGCGGTCCTCGGGATGAACGCGGGCGAGCCACATGTCGAGTGAGTTAAAAGGGTGCTGGGAGGGCAGGTCAAAATCGCGCACGGCGTTAACCGACCATTGCGATTCTCCAGTATCGAGGTTAAGGATGAACGGATAGCGCGTCTCGGAGCTCATGGAGATCGCTTGGAACACCCGGTCGTTGCAGGGAAGCTGATCGACGATCGGGCGTTGCGGCGCATCATTGTCTTTCGGTTGCTGCACACGATGCATAAGCTTATAGCGATACATCTTGCGATCGGCATCCATCGTCATCTGGCGACGCGTGTCGCCGGCAAGTGGATCGACGCGCGAGCAGCCAAAGCTAAAGCTGGCGATCATGGGCGCCTTGCCACCTGAGCTCGCCTCAATCAGCCCGGCACGTACCTGCTCCAAGCGCTGCTCGAGTTCAGTCTCGTTTGCGGAGAGCGAGATAAGCACAAACTCGTCTCCACCGATACGGAACAGCATCTCATCGTGCTCCATGGTTTCGGAGAGCGTGCGGCAGATACTCAGAATATAGCGATTGCCTTCGGCGTGGCCAAACATATCGTTGCAATGCTTGAGATGGTCGATGTCAATATAGGCGCAGGTGAAGGGGTCGCCTTTGCGCCAGAGCTGCTCGACGTGACGGTCGAGTCCGCTGCGGTTGCCCAAGTTGGTGAGCGGATCGATATAGGCGTTGCGCTCAAGCAGCTGGCGCTCTTGTTGCAGGATGGCATACGTCTTTTGCAGTTGCTCACCAACGGCGCGTAGCCCAGCGGGCAGCGCGGCAACATCGAGTTCGGCGGTCGAGATGCCATTCGCAAGTCGCTGAAGATAGGCAATAATCGATTGCTCGCCCATGCGGTACGACTCGTTCATGATGGATAACCTCCTTGGGCAGGACAACGGTTTGTATCATATCCCCAATTCGGCTTGGATTGGGGATATGAGTTAGCCAATGGGGACAAATGCTTCCTTCGACGGTGGCGTTTTGCGCGCGAGCGTATCAGTTGTTATTGCCGCCATCGAGCAATGCCTCAAAATCCTTTGCCTGCATGGGTCGGTAGTAGAGGAAACCCTGAGCATAGCGGGCGCCCATGTGGCGTAGCATGTTCGCCTGCTCATTTGTCTCGATGCCTTCGATTACAACGGGCAGATGGAGCGACTGCGCCATCTCGAGCATCGATGACACGATCCGCGCGCTGCGGCCTTGATCGCGGTCGGTGGGCACAAAGGTGCGGTCGAGCTTGATGACGTCAACATTCACGTTTCTGAGCATCGCGAGCGTGGACTGGCCGGTACCAAAATCGTCCATATAGGTCGAGAAGCCGCGGGCGTGCAGATCCGCGGTCAGCTTATCCACGGCCTCGGACTCTCCGGTATAGGCGGTCTCGGTGATCTCGATACGCATGAGCTCGGGCGGCAGGTTGTATTGGGCGGCGAGTGCCCCCATATGTTCGGCAACGTCGCAGGCAAGAATGTCCACGCGCGACACGTTGAGGGAGATCGGAACCACGCGAAGACCGCGATCGAGACGCTCGCGAAGCCATGTGGCAACGCCCTGCCAAACATATTTGTCGAGCGTTACCACAAAGCCGCTTTCCTCGAGAGCGGGGATAAAGGTGACAGGTGAAATGAGGGATCCATCCTTGTCAATCCAGCGTGTGAGCGCCTCGGCGCCAATGATCTCGCCGGTTTCCATATCGACCTGGGGCTGCAGGTAGTAAGTGATGCGGCCGTTTGAGAGCGCATACTGGAACTCGGTTAGCGTGTGGTGGAACGCAACCTCATGCTCGTATTCCTCGGGGCGGAAAACGGCAATGCGCTCCTTAAAGTCGTTTTTGGCGCGTCGATTGGCAAACATGGCCTTGGCCTGGGCATCAATGGTGATTTCCTCGCTCGCGTCGATGGGGTATACGCCCATGGACGGCCAAAAGCCTACGCCGTCGTCGTGCTTGGCTACAGCCTCGCGCACGCGCGCATAGACTCGGTGAACGAAATCGCGCTCAAAGGGTATGAGCAGACAAAAGTCGTCTTGCCCCCAGTATCCCGCGACACCCATGTCGGCGTTCTCGATATCCTTGAGCACCGTGCCCACATCGGCAAGCATACGGTCGCCTTCGGCCTGTCCATACCATTCGTTAAATAGGCGCATGTGGCCCATGTCGACGGTGGTGATACACCAAGCGCCGTCGCGCTTTGCCTTGATGAAGGCATTGGCACGGCGCATAAACTCGCTGGGTCGGCAGAGGCCGGTGAGCATATCGATGCGTTCGGCGATTGCGCTTTTGCGCTCGACCTCGGGTATAGGGAGGCTGTCGTTGGGGACAGGCCCGCCAGCCGTACGAAGGCGACGGTCGAGTTCGCGCAAAACCGCAGATGTTTGGTAGTCCAGGCGCTCGTAAAAGACCGGGGCGACAATGCAACCGGGAGTGATGGTGTCGCCCGCGATCTGAATGGGGGCAAAAATGGTCTCTTTTAGACGATGGGTCAGGAGTTCAAATGCCCCGTGGTCCAAAGCGTTGCTGAGCACGACGAACTGGACACTTCGTGAACGGAAGACGCGACTCCTACCGCGGGTGATCGACAGCATACGGCTTGCGTATTCGGCAAGCATGCTGTCGACCGCCTCGGCTCCATAGAGCTCGTTGAGCTTCGTCGTGCCGCGAACGCGCACGGCGATGAGTCCTGTTTTGCAGCGGTCACGGCGACAGGCATCGATAGCGTTGACCAGCATACGCTGCGTTCCAAGCCCCGTGGCGGCGTCGACGGTCTCGGCAAGGGAATGATTGACGAGCTCGCCGACATAGAGCGAGGGCTCGTTTTCGCTCCCATCGATGCGAAAACCGCGAGCACGGCAGAGCACGTAGTCGCCTGTGGCGTTGCGTACACGATACTGCATGACTCGATGGTGCTTGGAGCCGTTATAGACTTGGTCGAAGTCGTCGGTAAAAGCCTCAAGGTCATCGGGATGGACGCGCTTTTTCCAGTAATCGCGACAGTTGTCTATGTGCTCTGAAGGAAGTCCGAGATCGCGCAAGGCACCTTGTGACCAAAGGGTGCGATGTTTGTCCAAGTTCTCGATAAAGAAATAACGACCTTCGTTGAGCATCGAAAAGGCGTCGAAAACACGGTCGCTTATTTCGAAGTCGTCGGTATGGACTTGCGTGATATTGCGTCGATCGAGGTGCAAGGCATGGCGTAGTTTGTAGTCGTACATGCGATGGTCGGCATCGAGCGTCATGCGATTGGGGGCTTCGCCCAGGGCGGGGTCGGCGTGGGACACTCCGTAACTAAACGAGTGGGGCATCCCGGAATCGTTGTTGTTGAGCAAGATTGTTCGGCAGTGTTCCAGACGATCGGCGAGGTCGTCCTCGGTTGCAATCGTAGAGAGGATGGCGAACTCATCGCCTCCTAGTCGAAACGCCGCCTCGTCCACCTTCATATACAGCTTGAGATAGAGGCTTACCTGCAAGATGTAGCGGTTGCCCTCGTCATGCCCAAAGACGTCGTTGCAGTGCTTAAGGTTATCGATGTCGATAAAAGCCATGGTGACGGGCAGTTCCTGCTCCCAGAGCTCCTCGAGGGAACGGACAAAGCCGCCGCGGTTGCCAAGTCCGGTAAGCTGGTCGGTAAAGGCGGTCCTGATCAGATCGTCCTGACGTTCAAGAAGGTCGCGGACGGTCTTTTCGAGCGTCTCGGTGTAATTGCTGACAGTATCCATGTCGTAAGCGGCTTTCTGAGGTCGGGCGAATTGCGTCGGGCGAGCTCGTTGTGCACACGCGTTGTTGTTCGGCGCTTTGCGTGTATCCAGGCCCCGCCTCGCTGCGTTGTTGGGTTAATTTACCGGCTAATGTTTGCAGTTGATAACTGCTGAGTAGTATAAACAACAGCGCAGAATTATATATGGGTGCCCATGCTGTGCGCGGCCATTATTCGCTAAACGGTACCGCAATGATGAGATGTCCGATAAAAATGCGACTGAGACGCTATATGTTGACGGGTATACTTGTCCCGGTTTTAAACGCAGGAACGGAGATGGTCGCATGGCACAGCCGGATACGACGCGCACGGTGGGGCTTGCGCTCGAGGGAGGCGGCTACCGCGGTATGTATACGGCGGGCGTGCTCGATGTCTGGATGGAGCACGGCTTAACTTGTGACCATATGGTGGGTGTCTCGGCGGGTGCGGCGTTTGGGTACAATTTTAAGTCGCGCCAGATCGGTCGCGCCATTCGGTATAACAAGGCCTATTGCGCCGACAAGCGCTATGCGAGCGTGACAAGCTGGTTGCGAACCGGTGACATGTTCAATGCCGATTTTGCCTATCATGAGGTGCCGCTTAAGCGCGATCCTATCGACTTAGAGGCGTATCGTGCCTGTCCTATGCGGTTTACGTGTGTGTGCACCGATATCGAGACGGGTGAGGCCGTCTATCACGACCTGCCGTATGGCGATGAGCGCGATATCGAGTGGATTCGGGCATCGTCGGCGATTCCCGTGGCGACCAAACCCGTTCGGATTGACGGACATCGATATCTGGATGGCGGCGTGGCCGATTCCATTCCCAGTGCGTGGTTATTCGAACAGGGGTATGACCGCAACATCGTGGTGCTGACGCAGCCGGCAGGCTTTGTAAAGCAGCCGAACAGTTTGATGCCCATGCTGCGACGTGTGTTCCGCCACTATCCGAAGTTTGTCGAGGCGCTTGAACGCCGGCACGAGGTATATAACGCTGCACTCGACGACCTGGCGCGTCGCGAGGCCAGCGGCGAGGTTTTTGTGGTGCGTCCGAGCGAATCGGTGAAGGTGCCATCGCTGTGTCGCGAGCCAGAGGAGCTCGAGCGCATCTACCAGGTCGGTCGTCGTGATGCGGCCGCGACCTTGTCGGCGTTGGAAGCATATCTGGCAGAGTAGGGCAAACTGCAGAGCCCTCGGCGGAAAGTGCGTCCCAGAATTTGCGTCTGGAATGGGATGCAGTTTCCCAATGGAGTCGCATGCGGAAAACGCATCCCAGAATGGAGGTCCAAACTGGGATGCGCTTTCCGCTATTGAAGATATGAGGCTGCGAATCAACTGCTCGGCCTATGCCTATGCCTGCTGCCAGGTGTCGACAAGCTCCTTGGCTGCGGCGTGGGGGTCGTCAGCGCTGCAGACGGCGCTCACCACAAAGAAGCCGTCGACGCCGGTGGCCTTGAGCTGCGGCAGATCGGCTTTTTTGACGCCGCCGCCGACCACGATGGGAACGGGGCTTGCCTCATGGAGCGCGGCCAGGTCCTCAAAGCTCTTGGTGATGATGGAGCCATCTGCCGCGCGTCCACAGTCGCGCTTGGTCTCGGTCTCGTGGAGCGGGCCGATGCCCAGGTAGTCGACTAGGCTCATGTCGGCGGTCTTGACGTACTCGAGCATTTCCTCGCAACGGGCCGAGAGGCCCACGATGGCATCGGGGCCCAGAAGCTTGCGGCAGACCTCGACGGGAATATCGCTCTGGCCCACATGCACGCCGTCGACGGAGATACCCTGTTCGCGTGCGGCGAGTACGCAGTCCAGACGGTCGTCGATAAGCAGGGCGACCTTGCCGGTCTTGCCGGCGCGAGCGATAGCCTGCGCGGCGTCGCCCGTCAGCGCGATGATCTCGCGGGCACTTGCCACCTTGGAGCGCACCTGGATGCAGGTAAAGCCGGCATCGAGCGCCTGCGCTACCACATCGCCCACGGGACGTCCCAGCGTGTTTTCGGGGCCGAGTACCAGATAGGCCGAGATATCAAGGTTGTCGCGGATGCTCATCGTGCTTCCTCCTGCTTTTTGATCTGCGCTTCCATGCGCTCGAGTTTGCCGGTCATGGTGTCGGTAAAACCGGGTCGAATATCGGCTTTGAGCACGACTTCGGTGCGGATGCCCTTGCTTGCCAACACAAAGGTTGCGTCGCGTACGACCTGCATGACCTCGTCCCAGTCGCCCTCGATC
>ENA-OUPZ01000671-OUPZ01000671.1-human-gut-metagenome-genome-assembly--contig:-NODE-671-length-20946-cov-6.443636_pt1 | contig 20946 bp, 18 predicted proteins | sample MGYA00237941_ERZ548813 | MGnify/ENA primary metagenome ERZ548813 (study PRJEB26490, sample SAMN05194712) | human gut metagenome | biome: terrestrial biome; feature: human-associated habitat; material...
TTTGAGCACGGAGTAAACACCCCGTCTCCCTCGGGGAGCTCCGTTGGGAGCGTAGGGGATGTTTTGAGCTACTCCAGCTCAAACGCTCCGGTATAGAGCTGGTAGTAATATCCGCGCTTGGCGATCAGCTCGTCGTGGTTGCCACGCTCGATGATGCGGCCGTGATCCAGGCAGATGATTGCGTCGGCGTTGCGCACGGTGGACAGGCGGTGCGCGATGACAAACGTCGTGCGGCCCTCCATGAGCTTATCCATGCCTGCTTGCACGATGGCCTCAGTGCGGGTGTCGATGCTCGACGTGGCCTCGTCCAGAATCATTGCCGGCGGATCGGCGACGGCGGCGCGTGCGATCGAGATCAGCTGCCGCTGGCCCTGGGACAGGTTGCCGCCGTTGGCAGTGAGCATGGTGTCGTAGCCGTCGGGCAGGCGGGTGATAAAGTCGTCGGCGCCCGCGAGCTTGGCCGCCGCGATGCACTCCTCGTCGGTGGCGTCCAGGTTGCCGTAGCGGATGTTGTCCATCACAGTGCCGGTGAACAGGTTCACGTCCTGCAGCACCACGCCCAGCGAGCGGCGCAGATCTGCCTTGCGGATCTTGTTGACGTTGATGCCGTCGTAGCGGATCTTGCCGTCGGCAATGTCGTAGAAGCGGTTGATGAGGTTGGTGATGGTCGTCTTACCGGCACCGGTGGCACCGACAAACGCGACCTTCTGGCCCGGCTTGGCATATACGGACACGCCGTGCAGCACCTCGTGGTCGGGCGTATAGCCAAAGTCGACGTTGTCCATGACCAGGTCGCCGCGCAGCGGTACGTACTCGATCTCGCCGGTTGCACGGTGCGGGTGTTTCCATGCCCACATGCCGGTGTGGTGGTCGGCCTCCTCGAGCTGCCAGGTATCGGGGTTGACCTGCGCGTTGACGAGCGTCACGTAGCCCTCGTCGGCTTCGGGCTCCTCGTCGAGCAGCTCAAAGATGCGCTCGGCGCCGGCAAGGCCCATGACCACGGCGTTGATCTGCTGCGAGATCTGGCCGATCTGGCCGCAGAACTGCTTGGTCATGTTGAGGAACGGCACCACGACGGCGATGGAGAGCGCCATGCCCGAGAGGCTCAGGTTGGGCACGCCCAGCTCCAGGAAGATGCCGCCGGTCAGCGCGACCAGCACGTAGAGCAAGTCGCCCAGGTTCCCGAGGATCGGCATGAGGATGTTGGCGTACATGTTGGCCTTCTGCGAGACCTCGAAGAGCTTCTCGTTGCGCTCGTCAAAATCGGCCTCGGCAGCGGACTCGTGACAGAACGCCTTGACGACTTTCTGGCCGTTCATGACTTCCTCGATATGGCCCTCGACCACGCCGAGCTCGGTCTGCTGCGCGATAAAGAAGCGCGCGGAGTTGGAGCCGAGCAGCTTGGTCATAAAGGTCATAAAGGCGACGCCGGCAATGATGACCAGGCACATCCACACGCTGTAATACAGCATGATGAAGAACACGGTGACGATGACGATGATCGTCATGAGCAGGTTGGGCAGCGATTGGCTGATCATCTGACGCAGCGTGTCGATGTCGTTGGTGTAGTGGCTCATGATGTCGCCGCGCTGGTGCGTGTCGAAGTAGCGAATCGGCAGGTCCTGCATGCGGTTGAACATCTTTTCGCGCAGCTTTTCCAACGAGCCCTGCGTGATGATGGCCATGGTGCGGTTCCAGAACAGCGAGGACAGGATGCCGACGCCGTAGATGCAGGCGAGGGTGGTCACGAGCTGCGCGATCTTGGGCTGTGCGGCTTCCCAATCGCCCGACTGCCACGATTCGCTAATAATCTGCAGGGCGCTCTGAAGGAAGGTCGCGCCGATGGAGTTGATGACGGCGCAGAGCACAACGCCGGCGACGACGAGGGGCAAAAGCACCGGGTAGAAGCCAAAGAGCGTTTTGATGAGGCGCGACATGGTGCCGCTCTTGCGGTTGAGCGCGCGCTCGGCGGTGGTTGCCTTACTCATGTACCTCGCCTCCTTCCTGGTTCTGGGCTTGCGTTGCGGATGCCTCGGTGTCGGCCTCGACGGCCCCTTCGCCCTCGGCAGACATCTTGTTTTGCGAGGTAAAGGTCTCGCGGTAGACCTCGCTCGTCTGGAGCAGCTCATCGTGGTTGCCGATGTCCTTGATGCGGCCGCCCTCCATGACGATGATGCGGTCGGCGTCCTGCACGGAGCTGATGCGCTGGGCGATGATGAGCTTGGTCGTGTTGGGCAGGTAGCTCGCCAGGCCCTCGCGGATCTTGGCGTCGGTCTTGGTGTCGACGGCGCTCGTGGAGTCGTCCAGGATCAAGATCTTGGGGCGACGCAGCAGGGCACGCGCGATGCACAGGCGCTGCTTCTGGCCGCCGGAAACGTTGGAGCCGCCCTGCTCGATCCAGGTGTCGTAGCCCTTGGGGAAGCCGTCGACAAACTCGTCGGCGCAGGCCAGATGTGCGGCCTCGCGGACTTCCTCGTCGGTGGCGTTCGGGTCGCCCCAGCGCAGGTTCTCGGCGATGGGGCCGCTAAACAGCACGTTTTTCTGCAGGACCATGGCTACCTGGTGGCGCAGCGCGTCCAGGTCGTAGTCGCGCACGTCCACGCCGCCGACGCGCACGGTGCCCTCCGTGACATCGTACAGACGGGCGATCAGGTTCACGAGCGTCGACTTGGCCGAGCCGGTGCCACCGATAATGCCGATGGTCTCGCCGCTCTTAATATGCAGGTCGATATCGTCGAGCGCCTGGCGGCGGGCATGCTCGGAATACTTAAAGCTCACGTGATCGAAGTCGATGGAGCCGTCGGCAACCTCGTGCACGGGCTCGGTCGGGTTAGCGATCGTGGGCTCGGCGGCCAGCACCTCGGTAATGCGGTGCGCCGACTCATCTGCCATGGTCACCATGACAAAGATCATCGACAGCTGCATTAGGCTCATCAGAATCTGGAAGCCGTAGGTAAAGATGGAGGAGAGCTGGCCCACATCGAACAGGGTGCCCTGGCTCGTGATGATGAGCTTGGAGCCCAGGTAGATGATGACGACGAACGCGCCGTTGACGCAGATGTTCATCATGGGGTTGTTGAAGGCGAGCAACTTCTCGGCGCGGGTGAAGTCCATCTGGACGTCGCGCGCGGCGGTGGCGAACTTCTCCTTCTCAAAGTCTTCGCGCACGTAGCTCTTGACCACGCGCATGCCGGTGACGTTTTCCTCGACCGATTCGTTGAGCGCGTCGTACTTGCGGAACACGCGGGTAAAGATCGGGCGCACCTTATAGATGATAAAGAACAGGCCAAAGCCCAGCAGCGGAATGATGACCAGGTAGACCATGGCGACGCTGCCGCCCATGGCGTATGCCATGGTAAAGGCAAAGACCAGCACCAGCGGCGAGCGCACGGCGATGCGGATGAGCATCATAAAGGCCTGCTGCACGTTGTTGATGTCGGTGGTGAGGCGCGTGACGAGCGAGGAACTCGAGAACTCGTCGATGTTGGCGAAGCTGAACGTCTGGATCTTGTAGAACAGGTCGCGACGCAGGTTCTTGGCAAAGCCGCAGCTGGCATGGCTGCAGGTGATGCCCGCGGCGGCGCCAAAGGCGAGTGACGTCAGCGCGATGAGTACGAGAAGGCCGGCGGTGGGCAGCATCTCGGTAACGGCGGTGCCGTCCTTGATGGCGTCGATCATGTCGGCGGTGATAAACGGGATCATCATCTGGCAGATTACCTCGCCAAGCACCAGCAACGGCGTGGCGATCGTGACCTTCATGTAATCGCGGATGCTGCCCATAAGGGTTTTAATCATCCAGTTCCTCCCAGGTTACGCGGATTTTCTCGAGCATCTCGGCGAGCTGTTCGCGCTCGTCGTGGGTGAGCGCGCTAAAGGCCTGTTCCCTAAAGCGGATGCGCGAGGCTTGGTCGATGCGGGCCTTCTCCCAGCCGATCTCGGTTAGGCGAATGGTGAGCTGCCGGCGATCTTTTGGATTGCGGCTGCGCTCGATGATGCCGGCGCACTCGAGCTTGGACAAGATTTCGGAAAGCGACCCCGGCTTGAGGTCGAAGTGCATGCCGAGTTCCTGCTGCGACATCTCGCCGTTTTCCTGCTTGGCAAGCAGGCAGACGATGGGCGCCTTGCCGGACACGCCGCCGCCGTGAAAGTGCATGTAGTGGCCGCAAAAGCCTAGGCCGCTCAGGATGCGCTTGGCGAGCTTGTCTTCGCCGTTAACTGCTTCGGGCACGTCTGCCGGCTCCGAAGGATCGCCGCCGGGCTCATGCGGGCGAAGGTTAAGGGGTTCATCGCACATGAATTCGTATCGCTCCTTTCTTTAGTTAGGTAGTGGAATTATTTTGTGCCTAACTAATCTAGGAGTGCCACACAAGAATGTCAAGGTACCAAACTTATTTAGTTACGGCGCCGCAAAACATCGGGGTAGTCGTTGGGGACGTTCTTGTTTGACTAGTCATTTAAGAACGTCCCCAATGACTAACTTCAAAACTATGCCGGATTACGGGGCTGAACTGCGGATTGTCGACCATACCGAAATTGGTAAAAAGAAAACCGCAGGTAGAAGGCTTGCTATGATTTGAAAATAGAGGGTGTGGTTGACTCATTCAGGTTCAGCCCCGTAATCCGGTGTAGTTTTGAAATGGCACTGAATGAGTGGCGGCGAATGGGCCGCAATGAAGCAGGCTAGCCCCTCGTTTCCGAAACCTTTCCGCAACAAACTGTCCTCCACGGCGCAAGCTTTCGTCCGTAGCGTTCCCTGCGCTACACTTAGTCGCACTGTGGCGCCGCCGCGCCGCGCCCGACCCAAGGGGGACACTCATGAAGAACACTCAGCTGTTGCTGATCAACGATATGTGCGGCTACGGCAAGGTCGCGCTTTCCGCCATGCTGCCGGTGCTGTCGCACATGGGTTACCGTATCCACAATCTGCCGACGGCACTTGTGTCCGATACGCTCAACTATCCCAAGTTCTACATCCACGACACCACGGAGTACGTGCGTCAGAGTCTTGCCATCTGGGAAGAACTCGGTTTTGAGTTCGACGCCATCTCGACCGGCTTTATCGTGACCGAGGAAGAGACGCGCATCATCTCGGACTTTTGCCACCGCCGTGCGCAAAAGGGTACCAAGGTGTTCGTCGACCCCATCATGGGCGACAACGGCAAGCTCTATGCGGGCGTGCCCGAGTCCACGATTGGCCTTATGCGGCACCTGCTGGAGTGCGCAGACTACGCGGTGCCCAACTATACCGAGGCGTGCCTGCTTGCCGATAGGCCTATTGCCGAGCAAATTACGCCCGAAGAGGCCCGCGCCCTTGTGGACGCCGTGCGCGAGCTGGGTGCCAAGTCGGTGGTCATTACGAGCACCGTGGTCAATGGCACGAACGCGGTTATCGGTTACGACCATGTGGCGGGGGAGTACTTCACGATTCCCTTCGACCTGATCCCGGTCTATTTCCCGGGCACCGGTGACACGTTCTCGGCGGTGCTCGTCGGCCGCGTTATGGCAGGTTGGAGTCTGCAGCGCGCGACGTCCGATGCCATGCGTGTGGTGGCCGAGCTTATCGAGCGCAATGCCGACCAAGAGGACAAGTCGGCCGGTCTTCCCATCGAGGCCTGCCTGGATGTGATCGACCATGAGTAGCGCCAGCGAAAGCGGCCCCGAGCCCGCGAGCGAGGGCAAGTTGCTCGGCGCGCCACGCGGCAAGCGCCCACGTATCCGCATTAGCTGCGTGGACCAGCTGGGCACGTGCCGCTGCCACCATGGCCACAAGCCCGGCGACGTCTTCGACTTCGACCGCGATCGCGGCAAGATGTGCTCCATGGCCTGCCATGTGGGCTTTCCCTATATCGACATCCTGCGCTACGGCGGAACCGTGCCCGGCAACGAGCCCGGTACGGCAAAGTTCTGCTGCCCCGAGGTCGATACGTTGAACGTCTGGCTCGCCGAGATCGTCGACGAGTAATCGAGCGTGGATTTTCTCCCACCAAGATAATGAGCGTGGATAATCTCCCGTTTAGAGCGCCGTTTTGCGTTCAAAGTGGGAGATTATCCACGCTCAATTTGTATGCGGGAGATTATCCACGCTCATTTTATGCCGATGGCGTGGCTCACGCATCCGCGCCGCCCGGGCGCCTACAGTTGCTCGAGCATGGCCGTGCAGCCGGCGAGCACATCGCGGTAGGTGGCATCGAAGTTGCCGGTGTACCAGGGATCGGCGACGTCGCCGGGGCGATCGGTCCAATCCAGCAGCCGCGAAATCTTGCCGTCGGCATCGTCGCCGAAGATGCGACGCAGGCCGCGCGCGTTCTCGGCATCCATATAGACGATGTGGTCCCAGTCACCATACTCCGCGCGACGAACCTGGCGCGCGCGGTGCGCAACGACGGGAATCCCGGCCTCGCGCAGCTTGGCGACGGTGCCATGATGCGGAGGGTTGCCAATCTCCTCGGTCGAGGTCGCGGCAGAATCAATGGCAAACTCCGCCTCGCGCCCAGCGCGACGCACGAGCTCGGTAAACACCGACTCGGCCATCGTCGAGCGGCAGATGTTCCCATAGCAGACGAACATGATTCTTATCATTCTCTGAAACCTCTCATATATCATGATATCCGCAGGTAAATGGCACATTGTTGATTCTTCGGTCAAATACAGAGTATCAAATCAATTCATAAATGAGTGGGTTTTTCTGCCGCCGACGTCGTAAGAATCGTCGTAAACAGAGACATTTTACGATTTCCTACGCCGTCCCGGATTCATAACCGAGCGGGTTCGCTTTCACGTCATCGAAACCGAGGTGGGTATACGTGTTGAACGTCACCTCTATGTTGGAATGGCCCATGATATATTTCAGCTTCGCGGGGTCCATGCCCTTGCGCGCCATCTTCGAGCAGAAGGTATGGCGGCAGACATGGGGCGTGATCTTCGGAAGCTCCTCCTTATAGATGCGGTTGTGCTTCGCCACCGCATACTGAAAATACTTCTGCCAGTGCAGGGCGACGCGGGGTATCTCGTTCTTGTCGAGGAGCAGGAAGCCGCTTGCCCCGTCGACCACGGGTCCGCCTGCGGGGTGCGGGCGATTCACAAGAACACGCTTGAAGCTCGCAGGGACGGCGTTCGTCATGGGAACGTAGCGGACACCGCTCTCCGTTTTAGGACGCTCTATGCAACAACGCATGTCACTGGATTGCTGGAGTTGCTTGTTCACCCGTATGCTGCCCTCATTGAAGTCAAGATTATTCACCGTGAGACCGCAGAACTCGGAAATGCAGAGCCCGGTATTCAAGGGGATGAAGAGGGCGTCGCAATAGCGCTGGTGGCGCTTGTCGTTCGCCACGAAACCTAGGAACCTGCGCTCCTGCTTGGGAGTAAGGGTCTCGCGTGCGACCATGTCGTTTACCAGCACGGCGGCAGGCTCGAAGTTGAAGGGGGTCCGGCGGATGAGGTCGTTCTCCTCTGCCATCTGGAATGCGGGCTTCAAGACCCCGCGTATTGTGCGAATGGAGCCGCAACGCTTCCCATGGACGTTTCGGAGGTCGATGAGCCATCTTTTGGCCTCGAAAGACGTGACGTCGCTAATACGGCGCGAGCCGAACTCGTCCCTTGCAAGGTCGTTGAGTACCGTCTTGTAGCCCGCGCGAGTGCTTTGCTTGACGGCGGTTTTCGTCTCGTTGTAGCGTAATGCGAGCTCGTAGACCGTCATGTCGTCCGGCGCAACGTTATCGAACAGGTCGCGCTGTATCTCCTTCTCAAGCTCCCGCAGGCAGGAACCGGCCTTCTTCCCTTTCGGTGTAAGGTTGCGAGTTGTCAAGGTCCATGAGTGAGCGCAACGAGTCCGCCCCTTTGCATCGACGTGCTTGAAGCAGTAGCGCCCGTTTTTTCTCTGCGTCTCCTCGCGTCGGAGGTGACGGCCCTTGCTATCCTTTTGAACTGCCTCCCATTTCTTGGACACGAGAAATGGGAGCCCCTATTTAAGCCGTCCAAGTTTTGGGGTGCAGTTCAATTTTTTCTACGAATGGGGCGCATGCCCGAAGCATCATGCCTGCGATTCATGAGTGAAATAATCAATTTCCGCAAGTAATCTTCTTGAGCAAGAATAGAACTTGTAGGGATTAAGACAATAAACAAGAGCGGCATTCATATGAACAAGATCGCTCATTTCTGCTTTTACTTCTTTATCCTTTTCTATTTCACGAAGTGCAGCAATGTTCTCAATCAGAAGAAATCCTTCACGATTATCTATATCTTGCTTCGTTACTTTATCTAGCGGCGAAAGAAGAATCCCTGTCCTTTCCTTAATGCTATCGCGAAGGTCTGGTTCGTTTTGACCGTATTGTGAAAGGGATGAAAGAACAGATTGCTTGTATTGCTCAAAATCATCAGCCTTCGGAGCGTGAAGTATTGCAGACAGATAGCCATAAATATGCTTGTCATCTTGTTTGTTGCGTGAGCATTCGTAAAACAGACGCAGATTGATGACTTGTTGGTAGTAAGACAAGTCCGAGGTTCGCAACCGATTTAGAATGTGATTCGTCATAGTGTCGTAATCATCAACGGAAATTCTTTTGGTACTTGCGAAGCCATTTTCGTTAGCCAGATACAGGACTTCCCCCGTTCGCTTCAGCACATGTTCATCAAAAGAGGACAGGCTCCTGTTCAGCTCCTGCTGTCGTTTTGATTCTCTATAGTGAAATAGAGCATATTTGGCGAATACATGATCGTGCGATAAAAGAAGAACTGTATTCGTCCAATCCTGATCAATGATGAGCTTATAAATTTGCTCTCTTCTATATTCGTCATAAGAAGATACTGGATCGTCAATGATGATTAGATCTTCCGTATTCATGGGTTGAAGCAGAAAGAAAATCAATGCGATAACATTACGCTCTCCATACGAGAGCTTCTTTCTGAAATCATGATCAGAAGATGAATCATTATGGACAAGAAGATAATTTGCTTCTTGCAACTCAACGCTCATATTTAGAATTTTGAAAGAATACGGAATGTCGAATCGTCGTAAATAGTCGTTTATCTTTTTTTGATTAGTTTGAACTATCCGGCAAAACGCTCCTCGCATTTCACCAAAAGCCCTTTTCACGCGAGTCGATGAACCTTGTGCGGTTCTAATTGCGGCATCAAGTCCCTTGAATTGCTGATAGGCTTCGTTACTGGGATCAACCGAATCAAGGAGATTGTTATTCTCTCTTAGATCAAACGAGGTTGCATGCAGAAAAGCAAGCAATGCATCAATCGCTTGACACTCTGCGTTGAGCGCAGCTACTTGCTTTGCAGCAGAGGCAAATTCCTCGCTGTCGTACAAGTCGCCAAAATCGACGCCCGCAGCCCGAAGGGACGATTCGATAGTTGGAATATAGTCAAATCCTTTAGTCTCTGTGGTGTCTGTAACTACGTCTAGATAATCAATTCTCTCTTGCGAAACTGTGTTAGATAGACAAAATGGACATGTTTTCTCATCGCGCCATCGAGAAAAGCTTACGCCGTCGATAAGCCAAGTCAGATATTTGCCACCGGCATTTTGAATGAGTTCAATCCTTTGGGATGGAGAGTTCAGCAACGCGCTTCTTGCGGATCCAATCATTGAGCGCTTTGTAAAATCGCCATCGTTCTTAAATGCCGTTTTCGTTGAGCTAAATAAAGTGTTGATCTTCGCTCTGCGTTCTACAAGAGCATCCTCGTAGCTTTTGATCTTTTTAACGCTATGCTCGAATTCGCTTTTCGCATTTTCATATTCATCGTCGTTGGCCATAACAATGGAATAAACTCCCGATGACAATTCGTCGGCATAAAGCCTTCGTTCCGTATCAACATTAAATGTCTTAACAGACAAACGATCGGAAGATGTTGTCACTTTCATCGTACTTGGATCTGTGCCAGCACGAGCATCATCCGAATCGAACTCTCCGTTAATTGCAACCGCGATAGACGATTTACCGGAGCCGGACGATCCTGTGAGAAGTGACACCTTTCCATCGGGTATCTCAAATGACATCGACTTGATATTTCTTAAATTTGTAATATCAACTTTCATAAGTATCCGCCTCCCGGTCGGTAATTAGTCTACAGCGTGAAAATCTGTAACCCACTTCCTAGCTGCTTGCCGAATGAATGGGAATATACGTACCGTTTTCTCATTGTAAGAGAGTCACATCGAGGCTCAAAGTCGCAAAAAAGTAGTAAAACGCCTTGCTAGCGTATGGAACTCCTCATTTACTGGGTCTTTTCTTAAAACCGGCAGATGTTCCCATGGCAGATAAAAAGACACTTTACCAATTTGAACCTTTCTTGAGTTATGACCTCGGCGGTTCTTTGCTGATGGGACTTCCAATAATGCACACGTGCGCGTACAGGTTCAAGTAAAAACGAAGTGTTATCGGAGCCGAGGGTATCAAACTGCCAGCATGGGATTTGGGGCACCCCGTTATTCTCAGAGAATCTGGTTGCCGGGATCGTTGGCTGCCATAACAGGGCTTACTATCCTTTCTTTATAAAGAACGATTATGAAAGACGCTGCAAAGGATATTAATCGAAAAGCGCATTACAATGTATGTCAATGTAATGATTGAATTAAAGAGGCGAACGTGAAGGCACCAGCTACTACGGTACGAATTGATCCTAAGTTAAAAGACGCTGCTAACGCTGTGTTTGATGAACTTGGCATTAGCCTTTCAGCGGGCGTAAGTGCTTTTTTGAAAGCAGTGGTTCGCGAACAGGGAATGCCATTTGAGATGAAGCTGGATACGAATGGCATTTTGTATTCTGGTTCGGCTAAAAATGACAAGGCGATTGTGTCGGATGAATTGCGCGGAAACGCAGAGCTTAACCGCGCTGGGGTAGCAAAAAAAGACGAATTTTATACCCAGCTTTGCGATATCGAGGCGGAACTTTGCTTTTATAAAAGTTGCTTTGAAGACAAAGTGGTCCTATGCAATTGCGATGATCCCTTTGAGTCAAATTTCTTCAAGTACTTCGTTTTGCATTTTAATGAACTAAAAATCAGGAAGTTAATCGCTACCTGCTATCAATACTCTTCATTATCTAGAAATGAGTGTTCGGTCGATAAGCTGTTTGTCTCGCGTGCCGTTGGGTGTAGGAGAGCCTACAAAGCTGTTGTTACGTTTGTTGATGACGACAACATTCAGGCTGACCACAATACGTTTATTCCCGAAAGCCTGTTCTCTTTGCCGGGAAACTCTATTGAGTTGCTTGACGGCGACGGAGATTTTCGTTCAAGTGAATGTCTCTCTTTATTGGATTCCTCTGATGTTGTTGTTACTAATCCGCCCTTTTCGTTATTTAGGGATTTCATTGGCACTCTAATTTCAAAAGAAAAGAAATTCCTAATTATTGGAAACATTAACGCAGCTACCTATAAGGAAGTGTTCCCGCTGATTCGTGATAATAAAATATGGCTCGGGGCAAGTATTCATTCAGGGGATAGAAAATTCTATGTTCCTAGCACTTATCCGCTTCAAGCGACTGGTTGTGGATGCGATGATGACGGAAGACGGTATATAAAAGTAAAGGGCATTCGCTGGTATACGAATCTTGACATGACACAACGTCATAAAGGGCTCGAGCTATCAAAAGCGTATAACTCTCAAGATTACCCAACTTTTGATAATTACAATGCCATTAACGTGTCGCGTACCGCGGATATCCCATACGATTACCCAGGAATAATGGGTGTGCCAATAACGTTCTTGGATAAATACGATCCAGACCAGTTTGATATTTTAATGCTGGCCAATGGCAACGTCCGTGCTAATTCAAATCCGGAAACATTGAAGCTGGTCGGTTATAAACGTCATATGAACGACAAAGGTGGTGTAGGGGTTATTAATGGGAAACGCTCCTATGCTCGTATCCTTATTCGAAATAGGCGTCCAGAGGTGGGCTAATGAGCAAAACGGTTCAATTGCGTGTGCCTTGCTGTTACCAAGGCGGCAAGCAGCGAATTGCTGGTCAAATAGTAGATAGACTGTTGTCTGTTTACCCCGAAGACAACGGAATTGTACGGTTCTATGATATGTGCTGCGGCTCAGGAGCCATATCGATAGAGCTTCTTAATAGGGGTATTAAGCCTCAGCAAATCACCATGCTAGATGCTAGCTCTTGGGGAACCTTCTGGAAAGCCATAGGGGAAGGCGAATTCGATTTAGCAGTCTTTAAAGAAGAGTTGGATAGAATTCCAAAAGATAAACGAGAAATAAAGACATATATGACTGCGCTTGCAAATGAGCCCTTAAAGGGGGATGAGCGTTATATATATCCTATTCTTCAATCCTGCTCTTTTGGGGGGAAGCAAATATGGCTCAAAAACGGTAAGTGGTCCAACGCGTTTTTTCGCGACTATTGGGAGCCGACAGCCAGCAGTGTTCGAAAAAGCCCAGCCAATCCAATGCAGCCGGCGCCAGAAACCCTGTATAGGCGCGTGAGGGAACTTGTTAAAAGCGGCAACGGGATAACCTGTCTGAAAGAAAACATCCTAGATTTTGCGTATAGCGAAATTGACAAACCTGCTGTCGTTTATGTCGATCCTCCGTATCGGGGTACTACGAGCTATGGTTTTAATTTCGATCTAAATGTGTTCATTGAGGCTTTTAAAAAGCTCAACGATTCGCCGCTGTTCATTTCAGAGGGCATTCCTTTGGGGAGCCAATCAGAAGAACTCACCTTTGGGGGAGCGAAAGGCGGAATCAGTGGTAATAAACCCAAAAAACACAGGGAGTGGATAACGCGATTCTAGGGCAGTTTTTACCACAGTCCGAGCAGCCTTGATCTCCTGTTGCTGCCATTATAGGCAACGACTTTCGAAACATCGATAAAGTCATTAAGGTCAGAGGCATCAAATATCGACATGAAAAAATATCTTTCGTCGATTTTTGTAAAAACAAGAATCTTATTTACTAGATAGTCTCTCTCAAAGGAGTCTAATATATTTTCCCCATCAGATGATTCACCTTTGATTTGTAGGCGCCAGGTTCCGTTAGCTTTATCGCCGGTGGGATATTTAATTGTGTTTCCCTTATAGTCAACGCCGTCGTAGTTGATGGTAATGTCGATTGAAGAGCTTGTATTTGCCGGATCGATGCCAAAGAACTGCACTCCGCCCTTCATCTCGGTGCTGGAGCCATCAATTGAAAAGGCGGTGTATTGCGGGTCTCCCTGCTTTACGAGTGATTTTTTCGACAAATCAAGAATATTTCTTGAGCCGCCAGTCATCTTTCTAGTTTCAAACCAAATGCTGTTGCCGTCGCCGTTGAGCTTGTCGAGGGTTGGTTCGGAAGCAGAAAGGCGTGCCTCGATCTTTGCCTTGGTCGTATCGGGCAGAGCGGACTTATGCTGCCCATCTGGCATAATTGGGGGAAGCGAGGCCTTAATACGGCTGATGAATGGTTTGATGCTGTCAAGGCTTTCTTTAGAGATCTGTCTCCGTGCTGATTCCCTGCGAATTCGAGTTTTGGCTTCTTTCGAGACATACCCAGCCTTGAGAAGTGCTTCAATATCCTCTTGGCATTTAATCTCCATGGATAGCCCTTGCATTTCAGTAATATCACTGATATATGAATCGATTTGGCATTGAACGGATCGATCGGATTGCTCGCTCAGGTCAAGCTGCTCGATGGAACAGCTTTCAAGATTCGTCCAGAGTCCACCAGCAGTTAGATTGTTCGATCCAACAACGACGATGGACCTGTCTTTTTTCTTGAAGTTGTAAACCTTTGAATGGAAGGTCTGGTCAGATTCGGTATGAACGACATAAAGTTTGTCGGCCAGCTTAGACAAGCTGATCAAGGCTTCGTATGATGTGCCATCGAGGTCAATTCCAACAAAAATATTGATTTCTGCACCACGAGCTTTGAACTGCTCTAGAGCCGGCTTGAGCCTAAGAACACCGCTATTCTTTGCAAAGGCCACTATGATATTTGCTATATCAAAATCAGCGTCTTCGAGACAACTGATAAGGTAATCGCCAAGATTGCCGTTTAGAGGCTGGTTGATAACGGTGGTGTTGGGCATATTAAAGTCTCCCGTTCATTGGAGAAAACGTTGCCTATATGATAAGACATTAATTCCGGTCAGTCCTTGTGTACGTGGCAGCTCGGTGCTCGGAGTGTTGATCACGAGCCGGTCTCCATTATTGGTTAAAGGACACCGCTGATAGCCCGCTGTTGTGTTGATTGGTTGAGGTCGCGTTCGGTGCTAGCCGCATGTCGTCCCTTTATTACGTGCAAACAATACGCGTTATATAGGACGAAATCCTTTCATATAGAGGCAATTTAAAGCTAAGAGGGTTTGTACCCAGCCTAATTTCTTAGCCAGCGTTGAGGCGGTGGGCGGCGACGGCATCAAGCCCGTTGAGGCCCGCTTCACTCGTCTGTTCATCCAGCTCAACGATTGCGACAAGGTCGCTGATGATGCGGAGTTTACCGAGAAGCTCGAAGTGCGTGGCATCGTACATGCAAACGACAGCGCACTGATTGTCTGCGACAACATGGCATCCAACTACGCGGCTCAGATGCGTGAATTGTTATTGGGTATGGAATGGTCGGCATTGTCTATGCGCAATGATCCAGTAGAAAAAGACGGCGACAGATTGCGCTCTGTCGCCGCTTTTGCATTTCCGAAGCGGATAGAATTGCCCTGCGATCGTTTCGATGGGAAATTTCGTGTATTTGAAATACACGAAATTGCGCTGCTGGAGCTTGCGGGCGGATAAACACTACTCGTATGGGACGGTTTTTACCGGCTGCTCGCCACCTTGGGCTATGTTCGCCCCTATACCTGCATCCGGGGCTGTGCTGATTGACGACGGCGCTCCCAGCGAGCCAACTTAATCGTTACCAGCGTGAGGGCCCAGGCCACAAGCGAGAACGCGGCGCCCACTGCACCCACGTACGCAATGCCAACGCTGCTTACCACGGCACCGCCCACTGCGGTGCCAAACGAAATGCCGACGTTAAACGCCATGGGCTCAACCGAACTTGCGAGTACTATCGACTTGGGATGGCGGCGGCGTGCCACGTCCATGAAGTGCGTGATGCATGACACCGAGAACAGGTACATGAGCAGCGCCAAGCTAATGTGACAAAGAGGCAGTCCCTTTGTCGCAGGCTGCGCTTGCCTGTATAGTCGCAATACAGGCGAAAATGGTTTCAGGTACATCGCGGGCGACAGGGGATCCTATGGGTATGCACACGACAAAGATTGCAGTGGGCGAGGGCAAGTTTGCGCTCGTGGCCCAGCTGACGGTGACGCCGCGAGGTATGGCGGTGTGCGCCTGCTCGCCGGAGTTCGCGCACCTGGGCGCCACGGCACAGGCCATTCCGCGTCCCGAGCCCGGCCGCACGGCGACGGTGAGCATCCTGGCCGTTCCGTGCCATCGAGACGAGATTCCGGCGCACGATATCGCGGCAGCGCTGGCAACGCGCTTTGGCGTGCCGGTAGTTGCAAGCACGGGTTTTCATGTTGAACAGGCGAGCGGGGACGACCTGCAGCGCGTGCTCGACACCACCAAGGAGCTCATCGCCGCGCTCGAGGAGGCCGCAGCGCGCATTCTGCGCGCCGGCTGGGATGAGGGCGGTGCAGGCGCCGAGGTCGTGGCGGTCGATGTCGCGACCGGCGAGACGCTCAGCCCCGTCGGCCGCATCGAGGCCCATGCCGGCGAGGGTATTCTGCATCAGGCATTTCTGACGCTTCTGGTAGAGGGCCGGGGCGAAGACGCGCGCCTGCTGCTCTGTCGCCGCAGTCCGCTCAAGCGCCTGTGGGGCGGGGTGCTGGCCGATAGCTGCGCCGGCCATCCGCTTCCCGGGGAAGACGTCGCGGCCGCCACGGCGCGCCGCATTAACGAAGAGCTTGGCATTACGCGCGAGCCCGATCAGCTCGAGCACCTCGGACACGTGGTGTACCGCGAGGACCACGGCGACGGTCGCTGCGAGTGCGAATGGTGTGAGGTCTACCTTGCCCATGTTGAGCCGGGCGAGCTGCATATCAACCAAGAGGAGATCTCGGAGGTGCGCCGCGTGGCCCCGTCCGAGCTCGACGTGTTTTTCACAACAACTAAATTTAGGATTTCACGACTAATTTCTTTCGGGTTTCACCGTTTTGCAAAGGTGCCGCACCCTTTCTTCGCTAACTGTCCGATCTTCCCATCATCAAGGCTTCCTCGAACCTTCTGCTCTGCCCGCCGAACTCAACCAGCCGACCATGATGCATGATCCTGTCAATCGTCGCCGTGGCCAGGTGCGCGTCTCCCAGCACAGTGCCCCATTTGCCGAACTCTATGTTGGTTGTGACGATCATGCTCCTCGTCTCGTACGTTGCCGACATCACCTGGTAGAGCAGCCGAGCGCCCTCGATGTCTATCGGGATGTAGCCGTACTCGTCGATTATCAGCAGGTCCGCCTTGGCTATGTCGCGAAGCACCTGCTCGAGCCTGTTGTCGGCGACGGCCGCCTTCAGCATCAGCACCAGCGACGCGGTCTCGAAGTACCTGACCTTGTAGCCCCGCTCGGCCGCCAGCACGCCCAGTGCGATCGACAGGTGGGTCTTTCCGCGTCCGCATCCTCCGTAGAACACGAAGTCCTGGGCCTGCCGGACAAACTCCAATGACACCAGGTCATCGACGGTGTAGCCGTCTGGGAAAGACACCTCGCCGAAGTCGAAGTCCGCGACCGACTTCACGGCCGGGAATTTGGCCTGCCTCATGAGCCTTGCCTTCCTGTTCTCCTCCCTGGTGGCGTTCTCGCTCCTGATCAGCTCGCATGCAGCCACCAGCTGGCCTCGCGTGGCATCCTTGGAAAACGCCGCGATCGTCGACTTGGTGAAGTACATGGTCCTGGCCAGCGCGGCGAACTCCGCCTCGATCTGGCCCCTCGTCATCTGCTCGATGTCCATGGCTAGGCCTCCTTTGCGAAGACGGCGTCGTACATCCCGAGGTCGGGGCTGTCGTCGTATGCGATGGACCCTTGGCCGTTCGCCGTGCATGCGGCAGCCAATGCGACGTCAGCGCGGCTGGGGACGCCGCCGTCGGCGCCGAGCGCGGCCATCGCCGCTACCGCGGCCTCGTAGCCCGCATCCGCGCTGACGTCGCGAAGCATCCTGAGCATCGTGCCCCTGTCGGCCCTGCCCATGGAATCCATCGACCTGGCCAGCGATTTCGGCAAGGTCGCCCTGACGGCGCTGTTCTGCCATCCGCCCGGCTTCCTGCAAAGGAGCGCCAGCTGCGACATGGGGTCGCTGGCCTTGGTGGGCGCATCCCCGTATGCTCGGTCGAAGGCGGCGATCTGCGTGCCCTCGCCGTCGTAGAAGGCTACCCGGAATGCGCCCAGCTCGACGATCACCCTCTCCTCGCCGTGGTCCGGCCCGAGCGGGTAGCGGTGTCTGCCGTCGAGGCACGCGTCGCCGTACTTGTCGGTCTTGGCCGTGACTATCTTCGCGACGCGGAAGGGCTTCGCCGGCAGGTCGGCCATGGCCACGCAGTCCTCCATGAACAGCTGGCGCTCGGGCTCCCCTTTGAGGTAATGGTCCTTGCCGGCGCGATCCAGGCACCTGCCGAGGATCCGCTTGTTGTAGGCGGGCAGGCTGTCGATGCGGGGAACGGGGACGAACAGGTTGCGCCGGATGGCCCCGACGGCATTCTCCACGGAGCCCTTCTCGTGGCCGGAGTTGGGGTTGCAGAAGGAGAAGTCGAACCCGTAGTGGGCGGCGAAGCGCGTGAACGTGTCGGCGGTGCTGACAACCTGGCCGACCCTTCTGCCGACGCCCGTGGCGTTGTCAAACACCAACCGGGTGGGCACGCCCCCGCAGAACTCGAACACGGCCTTCAGGCCCTCGCAGACGCATTCCGACGTCTCGCCCCAGAAGCATTGCGCCAGCGACACGTTGGAGAACGGGAAGGTGACCACCAGGTAGTGCACCTCGCGCATGACGCCCAGCACCCTGAAGTCGCACACGCCGAAGTCGACCTGCCCCTCGCCGGGCGCCCATTCGAGGTTGAGGAACTCGTCTTTGGCGCCTTTGAGCTCGGCTTTGCGCTTCTTGACGTAGGCCTGGACGATTGTGTAGCTGCCGTCGTAGCCGCATTCCGCGACGAGCCGGTCGAATACCCGCTGGGCCGTGTGTCGCTGCTTGGGGCGCCGCTTCCTGTCCTCCGCAAGCCAACGATCTATCGTCGCCTTGAACGGGTCAAGCTTCGAACCGCGCCTCTTCCTGGGCTTGACCTGAGGGGAGAAGTCGTCCATGTCGCGGTATTTGCGCACCGTGGGCTCGGAGATTCCCTCCTCCCTGGCTATCTGGGCGACGCTGTCGCCACGGGCAGCGCGCTGCTTGATTGCTAGAATAGTTGACATGCCGATCATTTCCTTTCCGGCCTCCTTGAGTCGATTACCGAAGCAATGACTAAGTTAGGCCATCCGTTGGAGGTGGTCGGCGCCTTTGCTTATGAGGCGAAACAATCGTCGTGAAACCCGAAACTTTTATCTCGTGATTTCCTAAAAATAAAAGCTATCAAAAACACTCGACGGCTACCTGCAGGGTCACCCCGAGCAGCTGGCCCCTTGGCTCCGCGAGGCCCTCGAGGCCCCCTCCATTCGCGCTGCCCTCGCGAAGTGACAAAGGGGCAGTCCGTTTGTCGCATTCCATGCCTTAGAAACTTGCAAATTCTGCAAGTTTCTAAGGTAACATCTTATAAACTTGCAAAAAATGCAAGTTTATAAGATTTCATGTCTGGTCGGGCGCTAGGGAGACTCTATGGATATCGTTCGCCGAGGCCGTTATCTTGATCGACTCATTGCTTTTCAGGATACCGACCTCATCAAAATCGTGACGGGCATACGCCGTTGTGGCAAATCAACGTTATTGGACATGATGAGGGACTATCTGGCGCAACAGGGGGTGCCAGCCGAGCGTTTGCTGACCTTTAAGATGGAATCTCTAGAGTACGCGGGAATTACGGATTATCTGACGTTTTATCGTATGGTTCGGGAGCGCATCGACGGCATCGATCATCCCTACCTGTTCTTTGACGAGCTCCAGAATGTCGAAGGTTGGGAAAAGGCGGTCAACTCGCTCCGAGTGGATTTGCCGTGCGATATCTATGTCACGGGCTCCAATGCCTTTTTGCTATCGAGCGAGCTCGCAACGCTTATCTCGGGCCGATATGTCGAGGTCAAGATGCAGCCTCTCACGTTTGGCGAATATCTTGATTTTCGCTCGATTGATGCGGTCGCCGCTGAAGGGCTTGGTGAGAGGGTCGAACTTGTTTCCAAGACGGGCGATCGCCTTAATTCAAATACCGTGCTTGAGCAGTACATAACCTATGGCGGCATGCCGTTTCTGGCCCATGATGAGCCGAGACGTGAGCTGTGTCGCGACTATATCCGTAGCCTCTACCAGACGATCGTCGCGCGCGATATCCTGTCGCGTGTGACGCGTAGGGGTCGCGGAGCTATCACCAAGCGCGATGTTCTCGAGCGGCTCTGTGCGTATCTGGCAGACAACATCTCCAACCAAACCTCGGTCAACAAAATCGTAGGGACGCTCAACGAATCAGCGGGCGGTAAGACCAACGCATCGACGGTGTCGGCATATATTGACGCTCTGGAAGAGACGTACCTGTTTACCAAAGTAAAAAGGTATGACATCAAGGGGCGGGAGCTTCTTAAGACAGGCGGTAAATATTACATAGCTGATACGGGAATTCGCAGCTATCTTGACGGATATAGAGGTAGCGATAGCGGAAGGATGCTCGAGAACGTTATCTACAACCAGCTTGTCTTTGAAGGATACGAAGTGTTTTGCGGACATCTACGCGCGGGGGAAATCGACTTTGTCGCAATCGGCGAGGGATCAGACCGCAAATATATCCAGGTTACCGAACGGATCGATGCCGAGGCGACGAGGGAACGCGAGCTGCGACCGCTCAAGCTAAGCACGCTAGGAAAAATTCCTGATTCGTATGAGAAGATCCTGATTGTCAGGGATGGCGACCATCCAACGGACATCGATGGCATCAGAATCGTGGGGGCAGTCGACTTCTTGTTGAGAAATAAGATTACCCGCGGCTAAACGTAAACAGATCCGTTTCGATGCGACAAAGGAGCAGTCCTTTTCGCATTCCGTGCAAGCCCTCGTGCCGTCTGGGGGTATAAGGCTAGCAAGTGTTTGTTTGCGAGGCCTAAGGGGCGCCCCGTATGGATATCGATAACTTTGAATGGTGGTATAGCGAGGGCGAGGTTCCGGACGAGGAGTGGGACGAGCCCGCGCCGCATGACGTGTCGAGCGACGAGGACGAGAGCGGCGACGATGCCGTCGAGACGGACGCCGCTTCCGACTCGGCCGAACCCCTAACCTTTGAACAGGCCTGGGCCCAGGCTGAGGCCGACGAGGCAAAGGCCGACGCCACGGCCACACTGGGTGAGCCGGCCGACATGTCCATCTCGCCGGCAAGGACCCCACAGCCGCGTCACACTATCGACCCCGACAGCACGGCATCCTTTAGCATTCTCGACGTGCCCGCGCAGGGCGCCCAGGCGCCTGCGCCCACGCATCGCCCCGATCTGGCTCGTGAGGAAGGCGCGGGCCGGCGCTCTCCGCTCGGCCCCATCCTCATCGCCTTCATGGCCGGCGTTATCGCCTGCTCGGCAATCGGCAGCGTTTGGAGCCATGTTGAGCAGCAGCGCCAACACGCCGCCAAGGTCGAGATCTCCGTCGAACAATCGCTCAACCGTACGCGCTCGGTGCATGTGTCGGTCGAGGTCAAGGACGGCGCGACGTGGGATACCGCGCGCGGCGACAGCCAGATGCTCATCCATATCGTGGGCCGTACGCTCAAGGGACAAGCGATCGACGAGCACCAATACGTCAATTCCGAAGGTGACGGTATCGAGCTCAAGCCCGGCGACTACGAACTTACGGTCGATGAGCCAC
>ENA-OUPZ01000684-OUPZ01000684.1-human-gut-metagenome-genome-assembly--contig:-NODE-684-length-20499-cov-11.006554_pt1 | contig 20499 bp, 18 predicted proteins | sample MGYA00237941_ERZ548813 | MGnify/ENA primary metagenome ERZ548813 (study PRJEB26490, sample SAMN05194712) | human gut metagenome | biome: terrestrial biome; feature: human-associated habitat; material...
GCATCCAGTTCTGAATGACAAATCTGGGATCATTATCATTTCTATATTTTGCAATGGGCTGGATGTAAAGACACCGCAGAATGTGATAGATTCTCTTATCAGTATTGCAGAGCATGTAATTGTGGATTCTCCGGAATATTTTCTGCTGTTCTTACAAGATATGTTCCCATATCTGGAGAAATATCTTGTGACAGATTATCTGCCAAAGCTGGTGGACAGGATAGAATATATGATGAACCAGCTTGAACAGGTTGAAAAGAGTTGCAAAATCAATGATGCAAACAGCAGTGTTTCTGAACATAGTAATTCTAATGTATGTAACCGAGCCTTACTCTTAGATTACAAGGCAGAATTACTCGTTATGAAAAAGGACTACAAGACCGCTCTCAAGAAGCGTCAGAAAGCCATAAACATTATGGAATCAACTCCTCTTGACAGCGAAAAAGCAGACCTACGCACTGTAAATCTGTTCTCTAACCTGTATAATAATCTGTCCAATATTTATGTGCTGATGAAGAATCCTTCTGACGCTGCAACTGCTTTGGAAAAGGCAATCTCCATCCGCAGCCAGCATAGCAAACTTGGACTTACAGAGTCCCATGACCTGCTGCAACAGCTCATAAACCTTACAAATATGCTCATACTTGCCAAGAATTATGACATGGCTGCGCAGATTCCCACACTCTATGAGAATACTGTATTGGAGCATGAAGGCTCACAGACCTTTGACTATGGTATCTGCCAGTTTATGAATGGCGTGCTTGCTTTATCAGAGGGAATCCCTGCAAAAGCAGAAAACTATCTGCTTACTGCTGAGAGCATTATCACAGATATTATGGGAACTGATAACGAATACACGACTTATAACTGCCCTGACGCTGTTAACCTAAGATTATCTATCCTCTTTGTCTATATTCCATGCTTTTAAAATTTCAGCATATATATCAAAGATTTCATTCACTAATAACATTATATCTTGATAAGATTCATAATACACCTTCTCTGAATGCTTCATTTTAAATACATGATTGCCAATCATAATTTCTTTATCATCGCCCTTATTCAATCCATTATTATGCAATGTATTTCTCAATCTACCACAATATAATAAAATTTCTTTATCTTTCTTTTTATCTCTGGTATAGTTTTTTAGAATTTCACCAAACAAAAAATTTATTTCATCTGAAAACGAAACATATTTAGGAAACTTTTTTATGAATTCCGATTTATGTTCAGTAAATATATTTGATACCCATTCTTTTTCTTCTTTTCCCTGAAAACATTGTTTAAGGAAATTAAGATTTTTTTTAAAATGGCTATTATTAAGTTTATCTTCTAACTGTGCACTATATGGAGAAAAAATAGCATTAATCGCAGTTTCAAAGCAAGACCACATACTTATATAAAAATCAAATATTTGTCCTTGTAAAAATGCATTAAATTCTTTTGTACATAAGTTAATCATATAGTTGCGATTTTCTAAAAACTCTATTGGTGTGCTTTCATCGGAAATATATTTACATAGCATATCTAATGGCGAATTTCCAGTTGCCTCACTCATTTCATCTTTCATTAAGAAATAGAAAAATTGATCGGCAACGGATTCAGCTGTACCCAAAAAACTATATTCTGCAGATTTTAACACTTCTTCAGAATATTTATCACGTTCCTCAGCCACTTTTTTCACAAAATCAAGTAATTTTTTTAACCAACTTCTATAAACTTTATCAAATGTATAATTGATTTCTATATAATTTTCCTTTCTATCATCATATAGCTTTACTGGTATTATATCTTTTCCATCTAACATAACCATTTGCTCCTTTTTAACTAATCAGTTCCAGCTTTATCTCCAATATAAATCATCTTGTTCCACTAAAACCACTTCATCCCCCACACTTATTTCATAGTAATCATTTGACACGGCAATATATTCTACTTTCGTTTGTAATCCATTTATCTCCTTCCACATTGACTCCAAATCAATTTGATTGTCCGACACATATTTATGAATAAAATAAATTAGCATATACTCTGAAACCATATGCCTCTCACCAATATGCATTTGATTTCTTTTATCAACAGCTAAATAATATATTTCCGGAGTTGGTAACCCCTTTTTATAGTTCTTGTCGTTGCTAAATAGGAAATCAATATTTTCCTGCTTTTGTAAGAACTTTTTATGCTTATCAATTTGCTTCGTATATATCGAATTAAGTGTCTGAAATATTTTCCCGTATATCTTATCTATTTCATCTTTATAATGCTTATCTATCCACTTTGCCTCTATTATTAATATTTTGTTATGAGTAAAATCATAAATCGCATAATCAATATCACTATTTAATTCATTTCCCAGCTCATCCTTAAAAGAATACGGAACTGTTTTTGCCACTGCAACATTCGTTACCCCGAGCAGAGCCTTTTCTATTCTTTCCTCAGTTACTGTAGATATTGTTTTTTCTCGATTACTTATGATAATATTCTTCAAATAATGACCATTGATAATGGTAAATTGCCAGTCATTGACTAGTATCAAAGACGGAATAGTCACCAAACTGTCCTCTACCTCAAATAATGGAAATTCTAACAAATTCATTTTTCCATCATTTATTAAATAATTAACAACATTGACTACCTTGTGCTCTGGTAATCTACTAATTTTTACTATATCATCAATGCAATCTTTTTTATCAAAGTACATAATACATTCTTTTCCTATTTCAAAAAAATCTTCTTCAAAATCCATATCAATTCTAATTGATATAGATTTCAACATTGCATGATAATAAAAATAAGCAATAACTTTTGCTAAATGGTTGGGACTATCGAAAACATTACTTCTTACCCTTGCTTCCCACTTATTTAGATCCTTCTCAATAATTTCAATGCAACAATTATATAGCTCCATATCTGGATATTTGCGCAATTCTTCATACTTTTTTTGTTCCAATACAATTTTATTCCAAAATCTGACATGTAAATCAAATGTTTGTTCTTGTTCTTTTTCTGCGTTTTTTCTATCATCTTCCCCGTAAAAATAAAAATCTTCTTCCCTATAATGATCAGATACTAAAGATGTTGTAAGTTTATATTTATGATCTCCTTCTTGCACTAAACGTGGCTTTGAAAATGGATTTATATCATTTATTTCTCTCGAAAATCTAAAATTCTGATATAATGGAATCAATTCACTTTCATATGATTTTAGATATTTCTTAAATCCAGGTGTATTAAACTTTTTAATAAAAATACTTTTCTCATTCTCTTTAGCTTTCGCATATACAAATGACGCCACACACCTTCTTAATAAGTTTTCATTGTTTTCTGGTGCTTCTTTTATTGCACCTAATTCAACTGCTGCAAGTGGATACAGTAAATAATTATTCACATTATGTGAATCCAACCATTCTTTCATTTTCAAGTTCGTATCATCGTCAATAATTTTATGTAGTCCACCCAATATCTCGTATTCATTCATCTGTCATACCTCACACATTTTGTACCAGTTTCTATTTTCCGATAAATATGGTTATCTCCATTGCAATAATTTTATCAAAATTTAATTGTATATCATCAAGCAACAATGCCTGAAACAAAACATCCCCCACATTCTCTAATCTTACCCTTCCATACTCTTTCTCTGTAAAACCATCAACCTGAACTCCTTGTATAGCAGCTTCTTTCCTCGCCACCAAACAATGTGTATATAATGCCATGATATATTTATCCGACATCAGAAAGACGTATGTTTCGTTCCCCTGATATGTATATCGGCACTTTTCCAGATTTTCTTGCGGTATATCGAAATAACATCTGACCATTTCCAGATATACATCTCCATTATACTGCAGCTTTAGCTTCTTTGCATACCTTTTGATTGTTGCAAATATATTATTTCTTTCTATGGCTGTCTTGGTTCTCTTAAATACAGGCTTTTTCCCACGCAAGTCCATATAAACATTATTTAGGATAGTCTTTCCGGCATACTGCTTGAAATCACCTATCCGCAACAAATACGATAACATCTCCAGCAATTTCTCTTTTGATGTTATTTCCTGATACGAATAATTTCCAAATTCAATATGATCCAGTTTCAAAGGGCAGCTCCCCTTCGCAATCTCACGCTCCATTACCCTGTTAATATCTCTCATTGATTCCATCTATATATCTCTCCTTCCCGCTTCTGGACATCGTGTCCAAAAGCACAAAAAAAGCAGCTACAAGTATTTCACTCATAACTGCCCTGACGCTGTTTCTCAATTATTCTATTCCTGCCGTTTTTGCACCCCCGGCTTTTCTATTCATAAGTTCCTCTTCCTATAATTCCCTCATCAGCATATATTCCAACCATCACCCATTCCTTATTAGACGATATCTTGTCCTGATAATATTGCTTCTGAGAATTAAAGCTCTATATTTGCTCCTCTCCGTTTGTGCTGACACGCACATATGCCGCCACTCTCTTTCTATGGTCAGTGGCTTTCCAATAAGTCTGCTGTCCCTGACAATGGGAACTTCGACTTTCTTTGTTACTTCTACCTGTTTTTCCTCCATGTGAAAATCTCCTTTCAAAAAATGTCTGTATATTTAACTGACAGTACCAGAAGCTCCGTCACTGCCAACACTATAATTCAAAATCAAAATGTTAACGAATGTGCGATTATGCAGTCATAAAACTTACTACACCATATTCGCCCATAATGTGAATTTTTGTTCTGTTGTACTCATCCTCTGTGGTTAACCCCTGACGGAAAATCCACCCAAGTACAGCCAGCTTCTTGGCTAACTCCAATTCCTTAGTCATGTGTAAACACCCCCTTTCTACATATCACATGCTGTCAGTCTCACAACTGACCTTTAGTCCCCCGAATCGCTTCGTGACCTGTGGGCTACTCCTGCTCGAGTCCTTTTCCCACCCTTGACGGAAGTGTCTTCGCCCGCTCCGTTTCCTACCGGAAACATCTTCGCTGGTTCTGTTGGCATATAATAAAGCTCATTTAGTTTTCAATGTACAAAAAAGTTGTAGAGCGTACGTTTGTTCTATGTTATAATATTTATAGCCATTTCTGATATCTTCTGCTGTCTGCCGGCTATGTTTTGTTGTGATAATGATAGTGAATTTTGAAAATGAAACACATTGACGACATGTTGACTGGAAGTTGACATAGACATGGAGAAAGTATGAAAAATCAATTGACATTTGCACATGTGGCATGTGCATTACTTGACAATAAAATAAAGACTTACCCACAGCACCGGCTTGTGCGTGACCTTTTTCGCTCTGCCTTTCGGATGAAGCCTCTGACTATGGTGAAGCTTCAGAGGATAATATAACCTTCAGCCGCTGGTGTAATGGAGCAAGACCGGTTGCTATGGAATTTTCATATGATACATCAGATATGGATGAGGATGCTCTATTTGACTCACATTACCGACTGCTACGCTCTCTGCATCAGGACAGCCTTGTGATACTGGATAACTTTAATGTACTTCCTAAAGATGATGCTTTTTTCAAAGAATTTGTAAAGAATGATTTCCAATTGCTTGTCACAACACGCTGTGAAGTAAAACAATATGCTTCGATTAAGATTAAAGAAATAGCATCTGAAAAAGACCTTTTACAGCTTTTTTCTTCACATTGTCCTTATTCGGATGATGATAATCTTGTAAATATGCTGATACTTGTTGGTGATTTAGAGCTTGCACTGCTTGTCCTTAATCAATATGATACTCTTGTAACAGATAACGAAGGCAACAACACTTTGGATTATGGCTGCTGCCGACTTGCCGCCGGAATAATTGCATTAAAGGAAGGTAAACCAGTAGAAGCCGAAAAGAATCTACTGACAGCAGAGAGTATTATCGGTGTTGCTATGGATACCAGTGATTCTGATTCAGTTTCATCTTATACTGCTGTTTCATCATATTATAATTATGCTTCAGAGAATGACTATCTAAAATCTGTATACGGGTATCTGAATAATCTATATGCCAGATGGCACAAGCCCGAGAAAGCACTGGAATATAAAGAAAAATGGCTGAATGCCAGAAATCAACAAAATAAGAATATCACGCACAGAAAAGCATAAACTATTAATGCCACTAAAAAAATACTGTTTGACATCGCCAGATATCAATGGTATATTATTCGTAGTGGTTGTGCTACGGAAACTTGCGATGCCCGTAGCCGGTGGAGTTCCATGCGTGGGCTCCACTTTTTTTATGCCTGTTTCAGAAAGGAAATACTATATGGCAAAAAACTTTCTCACCTATGAGCAGCAACTACATATTCTTGAATATGACAAACAACTTGCTATTCCTAATCACGAATATGCCACTAAAAAACTGGAAGAACTCAGCTACTATTCTCTAATAGGTGGATACAAATCTCTTTTCAAACACGCTCCGTCAAATAAATATATTCATGGCGTTACTTTTGATGAATTAGTTTCTTTCTACTACTTTGATGAAGAGCTACGCACTTTGTTTCTGAAATATATTCTTCATGTAGAACGCCATATAAAATCCATGTTTTCCTATCACTTCTGTGAAAAATATGGTGAACAGCAGTCCATGTATCTTGATATAAATAATTATAATCACACCAGAAAGAACCATCGTGAACTGCTTCGCCTGACTCATTCATTACAAAAAGTTATTGCTACACCTAGCAAATATGCCTATATTGAGCATTCAGTCAATACATATCACAATGTACCATTATGGGTTGCAGCAAATGCTTTAACATTTGGGCAGATTTCCAAAATGTATCAATATGCAACTACTGATATTAGAACCAAAATCAGCAAAAACTTTCAGAATGTTTCAGAAAAAAAATTGCATCAGTTTATCAACATTATAGGCAAATGCCGTAATGTATGTGCCCATGGGGAGCGTCTGTTTTCATTCAGAATAAACGAGACAATTCCTGATACCCTGCTACACCAAAAGCTTCAAATCAATCAAAACAATAATCACTATGTATACGGCAAGCAGGATTTATTCGCAGTTGTAATTGCCTTACGCTACCTGATAAATAATGATGAATTCAGACTCTTTAAAACTGCTCTTTCAAAACTTATAAAATCTGTAATTAAGCAGTGTCCTCATTTTACAGAGAAACAATTGCTTGATAATATGGGATTTCCTGCTAACTGGGATAAAATCAGCCGATACAGGAAAATATAATTCAATATCTAACATGAGTTTATTGACATACACATCTTGTAATGTTAATGTACATATGGTTGCACTACGGAAACTTGCGATGTCCGTAGCCGGTGGAGTTCCATGCGTGGGCTCCACTTTTTTATTTTCCACGAAGGTACCTTAAACTTACTACTTGTATCAATAATTTGCATTATGAGAAGTTCCAGGATGGAACTGTAAAATGTATTGAGGACGAGATACCATTTGAAGTGCCGGAGGGGTGGAGTTGGTGTAGATTAAGAGACTTATTAAATGTATGTTCAAGTAAACGAGTTCTTCAATCTGATTGGAAAAACGAAGGGATTCCGTTTTATAGGGCACGAGAAATTGTAAAATTATCTGAGAACGATTTTGTTGAGAATGATTTATTTATTTCTAAAGAGCATTATCTTGAATTAGAAAAAAACTATGGTATACCACAATCAGGTGACTTGATGGTTTCTGGTGTAGGTACAATAGGAAAAGTTTATATAGTAAAGCCAGCGGACCAGTTTTATTATAAAGATGCTAGTGTTCTCTGCTTTGAAAACAGAAATAAAATGCTTGTTTCTAAATTTGCCAAAATCTTATTGGAATCAAGCTTTGTTCAATTGCAAATGAGAGAAAATTCTAAAGGTACAACTGTTGACACAATTACAATTTCTGCTGCAATGAATTATCTATGTATTGTTCCACCCCAAAATGAACAAGTACGCATAGTTGCTGCTGTTCAACAAGCCATTGTAAAAGTAAATGAGATTCAATTTAATAAAGATAACTTACACTCAACTATTACAATTTTAAAATCTAAAATCCTCGACCTCGCCATCCGTGGCAAACTTGTCCCACAAGACCCAAATGATGAGCCAGCTTCTGTTCTTCTTGAGCGTATCCGTGCTGAAAAAGAAGAACTTATTAAACATGGAAAAATCAAGCGTGATAAGAAGGAATCTGTTATCTTTAAAGGTGATGATAACTCTTATTATCTGAGGACTGGTGGAGTTGAAGAATCTTTAGAGGATTGGAGATTTGATGACCTTCCTGAAACATGGAAAATTTGTTGTTTGTGGGAGTTGTGTGATTATGGGGATTGTATTAATGTTAATACAGAAGATATAGCAGAAGACGCATGGATTCTTGACCTTGAAGATATAGAAAAAGATACTGGAACAGTCTTAAAGAAAGTGACAAAGGCTCAAAGAAATTCAGTTAGTACAAAGCACAAATTTCATTCCGGACAAGTATTGTATAGTAAACTGCGCCCATACCTCAATAAGGTGGTTTTATCAGATGCTGACGGATACTGCACTTCTGAAATTCTTCCTTTAGAATTTAAAAATTGTGTGCTTCCTGAATATGCTCGATATTATTTAATGTCGGGTACATTTATTGCTTACGCTAACCATTGCTCTTACGGTGTAAAAATGCCTCGTTTAGGAACAACAGATGGGAAAAAAGCTATTTTTTCATTACCGCCATTGTCAGAACAAAAACGTATTGTAGAAACAATAGACTTTTGTTTTATGCAGTTGAATAAAATTTCAGAAGCACTTGCTTAACATACAGCCGCCCTCATACGAGGACGGCTAATATTTTACCAAGTTACAATTTTATCTACAAGCTCCTGCTGTTCACTGGCGGTACGACGGAGATAAATGCGTGTTGTTTCGATGCTCTCATGTCCCATAAGGTCAGCAAGCAAAGCAATATCATTGTACTTTTCAAGGAAGTTCTTTGCGTATCTGTGACGAAATGAATGCGGGTAAACCACCTTTTTATCAAGTCCGTATTTCTCAGCATAGTTTTTAAGTTGCTGAGAAATTCCTCTTGTGGTAATTCTGTCTCCATATCTGTTAAGAAACAAATAGCCAGAGGAACGGTGCGATTCCTCCAGCCATTCAAGAGTTTCTATTTTTAACTTTTGTGGTATGTATAATCGTCGTAGTTTACCACCTTTTGTGTATAGGTCAAAATATCCAATTTCTATATGCTCAATCTTAATTTGAATCAGCTCGCTTACTCTTGCCCCTGTAGCTGCTAAATACCAAACTACAAAATACCATTCCATATTACTATCCTTTTTGAGCTGCTTCTTAAGAAAATTGTAATCTGCATTGCTGATAACATTTTCTAAGAAGTTTTTTTGCTGCACTTTTACAGCTTTTAGCTGTAAGTGCTGTTCTTCTAAATATTCCAAATACTTGTTTATTGCCTGTATACGTAGATTTACCGTTTTAGGCTTAAAGAATTCCATCAAATACCCTTTGTAGGCAAGCAGATTTTCTTTGCTAACAACATCGTAATTCGCATTGAAATAATTCACTGTCCATAGATACGATGTTATCGTATTTTCTGACAAATTTTCCTTTCTCAAGTATTCTTCAAATGTTATTTTTGTCTCCATAAAAAGACACCTCCGATATAATATTTTTGCGAGAAATTCGCTCTAATATTATATCGAAGATGTTTACACTCCTCTTATTATGAGAAGATTGATGGTGAGGTGTCTTGCATTGATGAAGAAATACCATATAATATTCCAGATACTTGGACATGGATGCGTTTAGAAAATTGCTGTGTTAAAGAAATTCGTCGAGGGAAATCTCCAAAATATGCAGAAATCAGCAATGTTATTGTATTTGCTCAGAAATGCAACACCAAATACAACGGCATAGATATTAGTTTGGCTCAATATCTTGACGAGACCATAATAAAACGTTATCCGACTGATGAACATATGCAAGATGGAGATATAGTAATTAACTCAACCGGAACAGGTACTCTTGGACGAGTCGGAATTTATAGAAATACCGATAATACTACAGGTCTCTTAATTGTTCCTGATTCTCATGTTACGGTAATTCGTAGCTTTAGTTGCATCAGCTCACATTACCTATATGCGTTCATAAAAGCTCATCAAAGCGAACTTGAAAAGAAAGGCGAAGGATCAACAAACCAAAAGGAATTAAAGCCACTTACATTAAAAGAAATGCTCATTGCAGTTCCTCCGTTATCTGAACAGAAACGCATTGATAAATCTATAAATGTTGCATTTAGCCATCTAGCTATAATCGAAAAGTGCCTCAATTGAGGCTCTTCTCAATATGCTCTATTGCTGAAAAAGTTACTTTGAGCTTGTTGCAAATATTTTCTTGCTCTTTGGTTGGTGGAATAGGTATAACCAAGTTAAGAATATCTTCACGAGATATTCCCGGAATAAGTCCCTTGGCAGCTTGTTTGATTTTCGTCATTGAATATTCAATGCATAATGCCAGAAAATCAACATTAAGGCTATAGATATTGCGAATAGCCATAATTTGACGTGCAATGTGAGCTTCCCCAAAGTTATTATGTGCGATTTCCCCGATAGTTCCTTTGCAAGTCAGAAGTAAGTCTCCCCTCCGAGTAATAACTTGCGGAACGGGAGTCCAACGAACTAAGCTAATATTACCATTTTTAAAATTGCTTGCACCTGTAATATATGGAATTCCATCATTTTTATCGTTATATTCTGATGGAGACAAATCTCTTCCAGATATGAGTTCCCATGCAGTATTTAGACGAATAAAAGCCCAACCTTCTGGTAATTCAAATGGGATTTTTTCATCAATGCAATTTACGTTATTGCCCACCTTCTCATAATAAGAGTTATCATCACCTTTGAAGATGACAGATTCTTTCTTATCACGCTTGATTTTTCCTTGCTTGATAAGTTCTTCTTTTTCAGCACGGATACGCTCAAGAAGAACAGAAGCCGGCTCGTCATTCGGGTCTTGTGGGACAATTTTACCACGGATGGCAAGGTCGAGAATTTTAGATTTTGTATTACTTATACTTGTGCTAAGTATTTCTTTATTTTTTGAAATACTATCAATCAAATTTATAGCAGACTTCAAAGTATTACTAATTCTAAGTTGTTCGTTATATGGTGGTACAGGTATCCATAAAGTTTTTAATATTGCGGCTTTGATACCAGCTACAGTGCTTCCAGTTTTATTAACATATAATTGTTGCTGAAAAAAATCACTCAATATAAACATTAACATAACATAATTTATCAATTCATCCTTTGAACCATATTGTTGAAACGTAATTAATCTTTGCCCTGCACTAAATTTTTCCATATCAGCTAAAGCTGCATTGCCCAAAGGAGCTTCCGTTGTAAATAAAATATCACCTTTTTTTGAAATGCCACGTTGCTGCCGTTCTTTAAACTCTTCTTCTGATATATAATCATCAATTGTATAATCAATATATCCAGATTTGACATTTTTTGCAGTAACCAAAGGTATTCCATTTGTTATTTTAGTTGGTGTTGCACCCCGATAATCAATAAAATTATATATATCGTTCAACTTACACCAAGCCCACCCCTCCGGCACTTCAAACGGTATCTCATCTTCAATACATTTTACAGTTCCATCCTGGAACTTCTCATAATGCAAATTATCCTCACCTTTAAAGATAATTGTATCATTCTTAATATCCTTTTTCTTGAGCTTACCTTCCTTGAACATCTGCTGCTTCTGCTCTCTGATGCGTTCCAACAATACCTCTGCTGGTTCATCATTTGGATCCTGCGGAACAAGTTTGCCACGGATAGCAAGATCAAGTATTTTTTGTCTTAATGCTTTTGTATCCATTACTCCTCCACTTCTCCAATCAGTTGTTCCAATTCTGAAACTGCCTTGGCAATATTCTGAGATTTTTCTTTAATCTGATCTAATAATTCCGCAAGTGTATAATTATCTGTATCAGATTCTGTCTTCATCCATGTAATATCAAGACTTGTTTTATCTCTTGCAAGAATATCCTGAATTGAGAATTTACGCCATCTTCCATTTGGATTTTCTTCACTATATGTTTCTTTTCGTTTGCTTAAGTCTCCATCTGCATAGCATGCTATAAAGTCATCAAAGTGCTCTGGCTTTAAAGGATTAGTTTTTCCAAATGATGGCATATCATTTCTAAGATCATAAATCCAGACTTCTTTTGTATTTCCCTTGTCTGTTTTTCCACGAGTAAAGAAAAGTACATTTGTCTTAACACCCTGTGCATAGAATATTCCGGTAGGAAGACGCAGAATTGTATGTAGATTACATTTATCTAATAAATCCCGTCTAATTTTCTCGCCATCACCATCCGCAAATAACACATTATCCGGCAATACAACAGCAGCTCTTGCTTTTCCGTTGTTTTTAAGACTTCGATAAATATGCTGTAAAAAGTTTAACTGTTTGTTACTTGTAGGATAAGTAAAATCATCACGTGTAGCACGTTCTCCGCCTTTCTTAGTTCCAAATGGTGGATTTGTCAGAACCAAATCGTAATCATGCATTGATTTTCCTATATTTGAAAGCGTATCGCCTAATGTAATAGGAGCTTCGATATCATGGAGCATAGCATTCATCAATGCCAACCGGTGTGTATCATGTACAAGCTCACAGCCTGTAAATGCTTCCTCCCTCTCAAATCTCGCCATATCTGCATCTTCAATATCAAAAAAATTATCTGTATGCTCTGCAACATATTGATGAGCAGCAATCATAAAACCAAATGTTCCACAGGCAGGGTCGTTACATCTCTCTCCTACTTGGGGTTTCATAAGTTTTGTCATAACATCAATCAAAACACGTGGAGTAAAATACTGACCTGCACCCGATTTCTTTTCATTAGCATTTTTCTCAAGTAATCCTTCATATAAATTTCCAAGTCCTTCTTCTCTCGCAGAATACCAATCAAGACTGTCTATCGTAGCTATAATTTTCTCAAGATTCTTAGGCTCATCAATATTTGTCGCTGCACCCTGATATATTTCACGAATTCTGCCTGTACCATTATCCCCTAGTTCTGATAACAGTTCTTTGTAAAATTTTTTTAATTCTACTCCGCTTTTAGCCTTCAATTCATCCCAACGATATTTCTCTGGAATCTGTTCTTCTGTTCCAGTTTCCTTCGCCATTTTCAAAAACAAAATATATGTTAATTCTGTAACATACTGATGATATGTGATGCCATCATCTCTTAATACATTACATAAATTCCATAATTTTGATACAATTTCTTGTGTTGTCATGCAACATTTCCTCCGTCATCATACAAATATTCATTTAATTCAAGCACAATGCTTTCAAGGTTATTCTGAAATACTTTATTTATCTTTTTGAAGCCTCCATAGCTTGCGAATCTGCTGTCTTCATCAAATACCTTGATATTCATTACAGATTCCCCCAGCAGATATTTTTCAATGCGGGATATCCAGCTCTGTTCCTGCTTTGAGAAATTATGTTTTTTTCTAAGTTTCTCAACAGCTCTGTGAATACGTGCTTCATGACTAATAAGCGTTGATCCAATTGCATAGCGTCGAATCAAGCTTATAATATCTGCCATTATCTCTTCATTAGTCAATTCATAAAGTGCAGTATTCAACTGCTGTGTAGTAAATCCTTCTCTGTCAAGTGTTAATCTTAAATCCTTCAAATCTTTTCTTGTCAAATCCTTAGGTCTGGTACAAATAATATTCAATGCTGCAATTTCATTTCGATTGCTCTGAATATATCGTGAAAATGCATTCAGGTAATCTTCTGGTTTTTCTGCATTTCCATATCCACGTGAATGTTCTGTCAATACATCCTCTGCATCTGAAACTACAACAGGACGAGAACCATTTGCTTTCGTTTCTTGTAGCATTTTGAATACATCACGATATTTAAGCAGACGATTCTTAGCCTCCTGCACATCTGACTTTTCAATTTCCATAATAAGCTGTGATGGGTCTTTTCCATCAGTCATGCTAATGAAATAGTCCATCATTTTAGGCGACATATTTCGTTTCTTTCTCTGCAATTTGGCAATTATCTGATTAATCTGCTGCTCTACCTGTTTATCATCATTTATTTCAGACAGACCATCTAATAACTGAGTAAAGCTTGTTGTTGGATTAACCACTACTGGTTTCATCGTATTCACATCATTCAAAGAATCATATACCCCTACAGGATCGTATATTTCAAAATGCGTCTTATGTATTTTCGGACATAATCTAGTAGCACGCCCCAACATCTGCTCAAATAAAATACGTGATTTCACACGACGCATAAACACCAATGTTGTAATTTCCGGCACATCAATTCCTGTAGTCAACAAATCCACTGTTACTGCAATGCTTGGGTAACTCTCATTCTTGAAACGTTTTATAGCCTCCTGCACTTTCTTAGGATTGCCGCCTCCAACGCTACCTGTTATCTTCATAATAGCCTCATTAGAGACCCCATATTCCGAATAAATATCTCTCAAAATTGATACAATCATATCTGCATGTTGGTCATCAACTGCATATATTAGAGTTTTTCCCTGTTCTTCTGGATTCTCAGGATCTATATCTCTAGCAATCTCGCCTAAAACGGTCTTATTGAAATTCTCTGTAATAACCTGCCGATTAAATTGTTCAACATCAAAATCTAATTCATCATCCAACAACTCACTATTTGTAATTTCACCTGTCACAGGATCATAAATCATAACTGTATCACCCGATTTGTAGTGAATTCCACCTGTACTGAGTTTTGTTTCCAAATGATGAGGAGCATCATGATCTACTAAATATCCTTCTATGACAGCTTCTCTATATGTATATTTAAACACTGGTTGTCCAAAAATTTCTGTCGTCTGAAGTGCAGGTGTTGCCGTAAGTGCAATCTTCACCGCATCAAAATATTCAATCACACTTCGATATTTGCTTTGATAATCTCTTTGGTCACGATACAAAATTTCGGTGTCGCCCATTTCCTTGTCAAGAATATATCCGCGGTGTGCTTCATCTATGATAATAAGATCATAGTCTGTAACCGCCGGCATAGTTTCTCCATCATTATATAGAATACGCTTAACCATGCTCTGAACAGTTGCCACCTGTATTCTGGTTTCTTTATCAATATTTTTATCTTCAAGTCCCTTGATATTATATATCTCATCAAGTGTCATTAAGTCTTCCAACTTTACTTCTTTGAATACATCTGATGCCTGTTCCCCAAGAGAAGTACGGTCAACAAGAAACAATATACGTTTGAATCGGTTCGTCTTTAAAAAGCGATAAATCATACCTAGTACAGTACGTGTTTTTCCTGTTCCTGTTGCCATAGCTAAAAGGATATTCTTTTTTCCTTCAATAACTGACTGTTCTGCCGCCTTTATCGCATTTAACTGATATTCACGCAGATTTAACCCATTAGGATCTGTAAGAAAATCATATGGCAATGCCTTCAATGCTGAATTACCCTCTTGAGGATTTTTCTCCAGCAATTCTACCATTCCCATAGGACTAATCCACCCATGAAGAGCTGTCGGATTATTTGCAGGGCTTCTCAAATCTAAAAACCATATTCCTGACTTTGTTTCAAGCTGCTTTAGATATGGTCTTCCGTTGGTAGCAAAAGTAAATGGTACTTTATATTCACCCCATTCTCCAATCTGATACTCTGAATCTTCCTTACGAATATTACGCGGATATTCTTTTCCCTGATAATCAATAACAGACGGAATATCCTTATGTATCGCTTTTGCCTCGATGACACCTATCAACTTAGTGTCAACAAATAATGCATAGTCTACACGTCCGCTCTGTCCTACTGAAGAATTTGTCGGCCATTCAGCAATAGCCATATTATGTCCTTTTGCCGGACGAGTTCCTTTAGAATAACGGAGATTTTCTGTATCTGCCTCCCAGCCTACTTGACGCAATTGTTCATCAATAATATATCTAGTTTCAGCTTCTGATTTAGGGCGCTGACTTGCCATTTTACCAGCCTGCTTCTGACGCTCTGATTTAGAAATAGCTTCTGCTGTACTTGCTTTTTGTTCTGCCTGTTTTGTAAGTTCTTCTGCCTGTCTCTCTTCTGCAGCTTTCTCTTCCTGTGTAACCGAAACTCTCTTATTTTCTAATTCAGGCATAATAAAATCATGATGCTGATAATTCCAATCGCCATAAGTCTGCATAAACCATTCGCAAAGACTATAAGCCATTTCAATCAGAATTTTACATTCTGATTCAGAATCATAATTCTCATGCACAGCTTTATTTCTGGCTTTTCTAAGTGCATGTAAAATATCCGTTAAATCTTTTGTTAGCAACCCCTCTCTTTGAAGAGTATCTATTCTTGTAACTGCCGTATTATCATATGGCAATTGGATTCTGTCATAAGTAAACATTAAATTAACAATGCTCTCCCCTATCATTCCCAATTTCATAAGGCATGAATTAGGATCAGAAAAGCAATACTTTTCAGCCTGACAACCAAACGTTGATAAAACAGGAAACTCTGTTTGTAAAAAGTCAAAATTAGATTTCATAAGAGTTACCTCCTCGTTCTGTTTCTACATCCATAGAATAATCAATAATATCATCTATCTGACAATGGAGAATATCACATATCCTAATTAACACTTCCAATCTGACAAATTGATTTTTTCCCATTTTAGCCATAGCATTGGTACTTATACCGCTCTTATGTACCAATTGCGTTTTGCTGATTTTTTTATCTATTAACAGCTTCCACAGCTTATCATAATTTACTGTCAATGTAATATTCTCCTATCCATCACAATATTCATTTAACTTCTCATAATATAGTATTATATCATGCATACTGATATTTTTTCAATCTCAACTTGAGTTTCTCAAGCGCTCCAGATAGCTCGCACAATTCTGTATTCATCTCTACTTTGAATGGATGATTTTTGAAATCATGCAATCTATTTACATCTACATTCCGAATTGTCTCCATAATATCGCCTTTCTCGAACATATCGAATCAGCCCTTCAAAACGTTATAATAAAAATCCGTTTTAGAGGTATAAAAAAGACCACTCACTTTCAATTTTTCTTGAAAATGAACGGTCTTTCACGTTTCTTTTATTCTGTTGAATGATGAAAATATTACTTTTCCTTTGATGTGTTTCCGAAGCCGCTGTCCAATTTACAAATCGATCCGATGTAGTGCAACTATTGTCTCATCTGTACTCTCGTTGTCCCAATCCACGCCTAATACATTTCTGCCATTCATATATATAGGAAATTTAAACCGGAGACCTTTTAATATTCTGCCATCCTTTTGCTCTTCCTCATAGATAAACACATCCGACAGGAAGCTCTTCAAAAATGTCTTCTTTTCCAGATCTGTAAATTCATCATACAGCTTATCAAAGAATAAAAGGAACTGGTAAACATTATCTTCTGAGATTTTGTCCTGCCTGATATTATAAAGTCTTGTTTCGACTTCTTCTATGGCATTCTCTATATCTGTAATCTCATCATACAGCTTATCAAGTCGTTCCTGCATATCATTGTACTTTTTCTCATAATTCTTATCTAATACGGATAAATGATCCATCTGGTCTGCAAGCTTGTTCTTTGCTCCTGTTGTCTGGTTCAATCTGTCTTTTAAACCATCATATTCTCTTTCAAGCTCTGATGTATCAATACTGCCACCTATCTGCTTTCTGATTTCTTCCTCAAACTTCGGATTCGTGACAAATTTACGGATAATTTCCTCAACTGCCGCATTGATTCTGTCCTCATTCCACTGTCTTTTATAAGTACAGCGGTGTCCGTCCACAAGCTTCCTGTGTTTGCAGGCATAATAGAAATAATCCTTGTAATAGCCTCCGTCCGGATGCTTCTTACGATTCACATTGCCATACATACCGCTTCCACAGACAGGACACTTAATAATCCCTGATAAAATATGTTCATGCTCAAGACTATGTGTTTTTACCTGTAAAACACCTGTCTCCTGCCGCTTTCTGTGTGCCTGGTTCCACATTTCTTCTGATATAATTGCCTCATGGACTCCATCACTTAGCAAGTAATCCTTTTGTTTTACGATATGATATTCATTCCTTGTTCCCGGAATCTTCTCATTTTTTCTTCTGCCAAATGCAAGCTTACCGCAATATATCGGATTGTCCAGCACACCCTTGACGAATGATGTAGAAAAACCTTCAATTGTCTGGACAAGGATATTCTCACGTTCTATCTCTGCAACCGCAGATAACACAGATATCATCAGCTTCCCGACATCCTTAGAGCTGTCAATCCCATCCTCTACACAGATAAGATTAACTCCATAATCCTGCATTTTCTGCAATGACGATAAAACATCTGCAGCATTTCTTCCAAATCGTGACAGCTTAAATACCAGCACATAATCAACATTGTCTTTGCCACTTTCTACATCCGCAAGCATCTGCTTAAACTGTGGTCTGCCTTCCACACTTTTGCCAGATTTACCCTCATCAGAATATTCCCCGACGATAGACATTTCCTGATACTCTGTATATTTCTTAAGCTTGTCCTTCTGTGCATCAAGACTGTAACCATCTACCTGCATGGAAGTGGAAACTCTTGTATATATGTAACATTTCTGCTGTTTTTTCATCAGATGTTATCTCCTTTTTACTTCCTTGGAAACCTCTTTAATGCTTTCAAGATATGCTTTTTCGACTGGTGTCAAAGTAATCTCCTGATATTTTCTGTATTCTGACTTTGCTTTCTCCAACGCCTGTTTATGACTTACAGAACCGGAACCAGTTAAAAGCTTTCTGTTTCCTGATGACAAAACACTATCCAATTGCTTTACATAATCATCCATCGGTTCCAATTTTATCTGCCATAAGCACCTCTCCAATCCATTACTTCTTAGTTATGAAATGTGAACGCATGCGTTCGCTATTGTCCCAACTAAATTTTATCATCATTCCAACCTCTGTTCAACCAAAACTTTTTCCAAGATGAAAGAATAAAACAAAAAGACTCCACTCTTATGAATGAAGTCCCGTAATATATGTATACATCCCGTAGCATATTATCTACAGGATGCCAGCTGCCTATGCAGCCTTTTTGTCCAGAAACTGTTTTACCCCACCTAAGTAATAACAGAACCGGTCAAATTGTTTCTGCCTGCTTACTTTCTCGTCATCAATTGAATCCTTGATCATCATACACACCTCTACTTCTTCTTTTATCTCTGGTGCATATTTAATAATCATGTCTGCAAGAAAGCTACAGCAGCGTTCAAAATCCTTGTTCATTGCCAAGCCTCCTTAAAATATTATCTTGTGAATAATTCACAGAACATATTTTATCTCAAGACTTACTAAAATGGAATAGATTTTACTGAATGGTAGTTTTTTCAACGCATGTATTTGCTATCATACTACCATTATTATATAAACCACTTGATAACAGCGAGGGCACTATATATGCCATTATATAATTGATAAAATCATTTACTGATGCATTTTCAATCCCACCAGCTTGATATAAATATGTACAAGCTGTCAACAAAATAAAACATATCATTCTGCATACAGCTTTTTGAAATTCACTATTTCTTATGGTAGATTTTTTAGCATCCTTATTATCAATTTCTTCTATGATATTATTTTTTAATTCTTCCTTTCCAATGTCTGGCTCTTCAATTTCTTTTGCTGTTTCATATGCATAATCAATAACCTCTGAAAATTTAGAATTAATTATATTATCTGTATTCAATAATTCGCCTAAATGAGATTGTAAGCCTGCAAATGAGCTCATGTCTATTTTAGGCATCTGATCAGCTAATTGTTGTAATCCTGCCTGTAATCCAGTCAATTTTCCATAATCAATATTTATTGAAAATTCAGACCACATACGCATGGATTTATTAATAGAACTTTCTGGATCGTTTAATACAGTTTGCCATGCTTGCATCTGCTTATGTAAATCACTTCCTAAAAGTGATTTTTGTAGTGCTTCTATTCCTGCTGTTATACCTTTTAGATTTTTATAAAATTCACTATCCAACATTTTTGTATATGAATCTAATAATTCACTTGTTGTTGCTGACATATAATTTACCTCCTGTCATTGTTTATATCTCCATAGTAATACTTTCTTTTGTGACATATAGGACAACTTTTTATTTATGATGTTTTACTAACAAAAAATATTTCTATCGCTTCCAGCTTAAAACTATACACCATATTGTGGTTGCTCTATTTTATAAAATACTATATATTGTGGTATATTTCAAGTATAAAAAAAGCAGGTATATTTCAACCTGCATTTTTCTATTCTGCTTCTTTCAAGCTGTTATATATTTCATCCGAGAAAATACCAAGTACTTTTCTCTTCATTTCATCATTGCTTAGTAATAAGCTGAATCAATAATTTTAATACAAAACTGCACCCACACATCACTGAGTGCAGTTTTGTATCAATCAATATTCTAATGTTTCTCCATTAAGTGGAATATCAAGAACAAGTATCCT
>ENA-OUPZ01000695-OUPZ01000695.1-human-gut-metagenome-genome-assembly--contig:-NODE-695-length-20265-cov-5.795250_pt1 | contig 20265 bp, 20 predicted proteins | sample MGYA00237941_ERZ548813 | MGnify/ENA primary metagenome ERZ548813 (study PRJEB26490, sample SAMN05194712) | human gut metagenome | biome: terrestrial biome; feature: human-associated habitat; material...
GGGCGGTCGGGCAGATAGCGGAAGGAGACGTCCTCGATCTGGACGCGGCCGTCCGGCACGAGCTTTGCGGCGTTCTCCGCTTCGGGGGTCTGGTCTTCGGCGTCCAGCAGCTCGAACACGCGGGCCGCGCAGGCCAGAGCGTTCTGCAGCTCGGTCACGACGCCGGAAATTTCGTTGAAGGGCTTGGTGTACTGGTTGGCGTAGTTCAGGAAGATGCTCAGCTGGCCGATGGTGATGCCTCCGGCTACGGCATAGATCGCGCCCACGAGGCCGACGCCTGCGTAGACGATGTTGTTGACGAAGCGGGTGGCGGGGTTGGTCATGCTGGAGAAGAAGATGGCCTTCAGGCTCACGTCCTGCAGGCGGCCATTCACCTCGTCAAAAGCCTCGAGGCTCTGGGCCTCGTGGCCGAAGGCCTGCACGACCTTCTGACCCTCTATCATCTCGTTGACAAGGGCAGTCTGCTCGCCGCGCACGGTGCTCTGGCTCTGGAAATACTTGTAGCTGCGCTTTGCGAGGAAGCTGGCCACCACAAGGCTCAGCGGGGTGATGCAGACCACCACCAGCGTGATGGGGATGTTCTGCTGCAGCATGAAGAGCAGGGTGCCGAGGATGGTCAGCACACCCGAGAACAGCTGGGTGAAGCCCATCAGCAGGCCGTCCGCGAAGGTATCCACGTCGGCCACCATCCGGCTCACGATGTCGCCGGAAGGATGGCTGTCGAGGTAAGAGAGGGGAAGGGTCTGGATCTTCCGCATGGCGGCGTTGCGCAGGTCACGGCTGACTGCGAAGGTGATGCGGTTGTTGCAGACGCTCAGCAGCCACTGCGCAAAGGCGGCGACAACCGCCACCACGATGATCTCGTAGATGATGCGCAGCACGCCCGCGAAGTCCACGGTACCTTTGCCCAGCATCATGTCGATGGCGCTGCCGCAGAGGATGGGGATATACAGCTGAGCCGCCACGCTCACAGCGGCCACGATGAGGCTGCACACCACGAAGAAGCCGTAGGGCTTGATTTTCTGCAGCACCCGGGTCATGGTGGCCTTCTGCTGTTCAGGGGTCAGCTTGCTTTTTGCTTTTGCACTCATTTCTGCGCATCCCCTTTCTTGAACTGGCTCTCGTAAATTTCCTTGTAGACCGGGCAGCTTTCCAGCAGCTCGGCGTGACGGCCAAGGCCCACCATGCGGCCGTCGTCCAGCACGATGATCTGGTCGGCGTGCTGCAGGCTGGCGGCGCGCTGGCTGACGATGAAGACGGTCAGATCGCCCGGAAGAGCGGCCAGAGCCTTGCGCAGGGCCGCGTCGGTGGCGTAGTCCAGTGCGCTGGCGCTGTCGTCGAGGATGAGGATGTCCGGCTTGCCTACGAGGGCGCGGGCGATGGTCAGAAGCTGTTTCTGACCGCCGGAGAGGTTGCGTCCGCCCTGCTCCACCGGCTCGTCGAGGCCGAGGGGCTTGGCTTTCACGAACTCCGCAGCCTGTGCCGTTTCCAGCGCAGCCCAGAGGTCGGCGTCGGAGGCGTTCTGGCTGCCCCAGAGCAGGTTGGAGCGGATGGTGCCGCCGAAGAGCTGGGCTTTCTGCATGACCACGGCCACCTTGCCGCGCAGGTCGGCGCGGGGGTACTGCCGGACCGGTCGGCCCATGATCTCCACACTGCCCTCGGTGGCGTCGTAGAAGCGGGGGATGAGGCTGATGAGGCTGGATTTGCCGCTGCCGGTGCCGCCGATGACGCCGATGGTCTGGCCGCGCTTGGCGGTGAAATTGATGTCAGAGAGGCTGGGTGCGCCTGCGCCCTTGTAGGTCAGGCTCACATGGTCGAAACGGACGGCGTCGTCGGCCTTTTCCGCCGGAACATTGCCGGTGAGCTCAGCCGGGAACTCCATGCCGGGCTTTGTGTCCAGAACCGCCTGCACACGGCCTGCACAGGCCAGAGCCTTGCTCACCTGAACGATGAGGTTGGCCAGCTTGACCAGCTCGACCAGGATCTGGTTCATATAGTTGACCAGCGCGATGACATCGCCGGAGGCCATGCCGCCGATGTTTATCTCGATGCTGCCTACATACAGCAGCGCCACGATGGCAAGGTTGATGATAACGTAGGTCAGCGGGTTCATCAGGGCGGAGATGTGGCCCACGTGGAGCTGCATTTGGGTCAGCAGCTCATTGGCGTCCTCGAAGCGGTCCACCTCGCTCTTTTCCTTGTCGAAGGCGCGGACGACGCGCACGCCGGTCAGGTTCTCGCGGGTGAGGCCCAGAACTCGGTCCAGACGGGTCTGCACCGACTTATACAGCGGCCGGGTGATGACCATGACGCCGAAGACGACGACGCTCAGCAGCGGGATAGCCACCACGAAGATGAGGGCGGCGCGGAAGTTGACCGTAAAGGCCATGATCATGGCGCCGAACACCACGAAGGGGCTGCGCAGGAACAGACGGAGGAAGAGGTTCAATCCGCTCTGCACCTGATTGACGTCGCTGGTCATCCGGGTGATGAGGGTGCTGGTGCCCATGGTGTCCATCTCGGAAAAGCTCAGAGTCTGGATGTGCTCAAACAGCGCATGACGCAGACCGGTGGAATAACCCACGGCGGCTTTGGCCGAGAAGTATTGGGCCGTCAGGCTGCACATGAGGCCGACGATGGCCAGAAGCAGCAGGATGCCGCACCGCACGAGGATGTAGTGGAAATCGTGGGCCGCGATACCCACGTTGACGATGTCGGCCATCACAAGCGGCACGAACAGGTCAAACGTAGCTTCCAGCATCTTGAAAAGCGGTGCAAGCACGCTCTCGCGCTTGTAGTCGCTGAGATAGCGAAGCATTTTGTTCAAGGCTCGATACTCCCTTTCTTTCATACATTTAGTCGAGACGCTCCTTATTATAGCGCACTCCCAACAGGAATGCTATGTTTTTTGCCAAAGAAAACCGGCTCTGGAAGCAGATTTCGGCTCCGGAGATTGAGAAAACCGGAAAATCCTGCTATACTGGAAAGGAATCTCAACGGAAAGAATGGTGGATGCAATGGCAAAAGATGGTGCGGCACGGCTGCGGCTGCGCCCGGTGGGCGCGGCAGACCGCAAAAAGCTGCCGGAATACGGGCCGCTGGGGACGGGCTGTCCGGCGATAGAGCGGGCTGTGGCAGCGCTCTATAAGGGCCAGAACGAGGAGAGCTTCTGGGCGCTGATGAACGCCATCAACTATGCCCTCGAGCTGGACACCAGGGTCCTGGTGCCGCTGGAAGCTGCGTCCGACCAGCCGGACGGGGCAGCCCCGTGGGCGGAGCATCCTGTCCCGGCGGAGAAAGCGAAAGACCTGCAGCCCTGGACCCTGCGTACCCAGAAGGGCCGGTGCTATCTGCCGGTGTTCACCTCAGTGAAGATGGCGGAGGCCGATAAAGGCACGGCCAGCCGCCCCATGGCGGAACGGCTTCTGGCTTCCGCCATGCAGATGGCGCTGGACTCGGACAGTATCGACGGCGTGGTCATCGACCCGTGGACCAGCTCTGCCACGCTGGACTGCTCGCTTTTGAACGGTCTGCTCCACGCCGGCCACGACACCGATGAGCCGGGCGAAGCGGAGCTGCGGGCCGGCAACCATGCCATGGCCGAGGAACGCTGGGACGACGCGATGCATTATTATCAGCTCTCTGCCGAAGAGGGCTGCGCCGAGGGCCTTGCCATGATGGGCGAGATGCTCTACGAGGGCCGGGGCTGCCGCAAGAGCCCTGCACAGGCCCGCAAGTTCTGGAAAAAAGCTGCCGACGCCGGCGATGTGGCCGCATGGGTGGCGCTGGGCGACGATGCCATGGTGCAGGGAAAAGGGGCCGGTGCGGCCCTGCGGGCCTACCGCAAGGCCCAGAAGCTCTGCGCCTCCACCCCCGACATCGCCTATATGCCGCAGGTCTGCCTGCGGGTGGCCCAGTATGAGACCCAGTATATCTCCCGCAAAAAGGCGCTGGCTCAGCTGGCTGAGGCGAAGCAGGGCTTCCTCGTCCGCAAAAAAGAGGGGGACGAGACGGCCCAGAGCTGGCTGGACGAGACGGAGGCCGTCATCCGCCAGCTGCTCGAGAGAGAATGAGCGGAAACACAAAATCTTTACAAATGCTCTAAGAAATCGTCATACGGAACCGATATGATATTGAAGGAAAAATATGCGCGTCGCAAAAGCAGAGAGGACGACCAGAATGAGCAGAGTGATCGGTATTGACCTTGGCACCACGAACAGCTGCGTGGCAGTGGTGGAGGGCGGCAAACCCGTCGTCATCACCAACGCAGAGGGAGAGCGCACCACCCCCAGCGTGGTGGCGTTCACCAAAGACGGCGAGCGTCTGGTGGGCGGCGCGGCAAAGCGCCAGCTTGCCACCAACTCCGGCCGGACGGTGTCCAGCATCAAGCGGCATATGGGCAGCGACTACCGCGTCCACATCGACGGCAAAGACCTGACTCCGCAGGAGATCAGCGCCATGATCCTGACCAAGATACGCCGCGACGCCGAGAGCTACCTGGGTGAACCGGTGACGGAGGCCGTCATCACCGTCCCCGCTTACTTTGACGACAGCCAGCGCAAGGCCACCCAGGATGCGGGCCGCATCGCGGGCCTGAACGTCCTGCGCATCATCAATGAGCCTACCGCCGCCGCTGTGGCCTACGGCCTTGACAACGAAGCGCCCCAGAAGATCCTGGTCTACGACCTCGGCGGCGGCACCTTCGACGTCTCCATCATCGAGATCGAAGACGGCACCTTTACGGTGCTGGCCACCGGCGGCGATACCCGCCTCGGCGGCGACGACTTCGACCAGCGCATCGTGGAATACGCCGTGGCAGAGTTCAAGAAATCGGACCGCATCGACCTCTCCCGCGACCCCGCCGCCATGGGACGCCTGAAAGAAGAGGCCGAAAAGGCCAAGAAAGAGCTGTCCAGCGCCCTCTCGGCCCAGCTCAATCTGCCCTTCATCGCGGTGGGCAAGGACGGCCCCCACCACCTGGATCTAACCATCTCCCGCCCCCAGTTCGAGATGATGACCGGCGACCTGCTGGCCCGGACGGTGGCCCCGGTGCAGAACGCACTGCGGGATGCCGGCATCTCGGCTTCGCAGCTGGGCAAAGTCCTTCTCGTCGGCGGCAGCACCCGGATGCCTGCCGTCGAGCGTCAGGTGAAGGAACTGCTGGGCTGTGAACCGAGCCACAGCCTCAACCCCGACGAATGCGTGGCGATGGGTGCCGCTGTGCAGGGCGGTCTGTTGCAGGGCGGCGGCAAGCTGGCTGGCGCTTCCGGTGCAGCGGCGCAGGGCCTTGTGCTGATGGACGTCACCCCGCTGACCCTCTCCATCGAGACACTGGGCGGCGTGGCGACCCCCCTCATCACCCGCAACAGCATGATACCCACCCGCAAGAGCCAGATATTCACCACGGCCCGCCCCATGCAGACCAGTGTGGAGATCAACGTCCTGCAGGGCGAGCGGCATTTCGCCCGCGACAATAAGAGCCTCGGCAAGTTCAAGCTGAACGGCATCCGGGCCAGCTTCTCGTCCAAGCCCCAAATCGAAGTCACCTTTGACATCGACGTCAACGGCGTCGTGAAAGTCTCGGCCAAAGACCTCGGCACCGGCCGGGAGCAGAACATCACCATCACCGGCAGCACCAACCTCTCGGAGAATGAGATCCAGCGCGCCATGGCCGACGCGGCCGCCTACGAGGCCGAGGACAGCCGCCGCAAAGAGCGGCTTGACCTCCACAATCAGGCCGAGGTGCTGGCCTACAAGGTGGACGAGGCCCTCTCCAAGTGCAAGAAGGAGCTGGATAAAGAGGAGAAGAACCGCATCAAGGCCGATGTGGCCAACCTCCGCCGCTGCCTGCGGAAGGATAAGCCCGAGAAGATGAACGAGACGGAGGAAGCAGACCTCCGTCAGGCCAAGAGCCAGCTCGAAGCATCCGCAAACCACCTGATGGTGCTCTATGCATCGGAGCAGAGCGAGAACGGCTCGGATAATACCCTCTAAAGAAACGCCGGAAGGCCCGCTGCAAGCGCAGCGGGCCTTTTTGTGTGAGGACAAACCAAATCCGCCCCGGGCGATGCGGAACGCCCGGGGCGGAAGCGGAAATGGATGGTTCTATTCTTTATAAAATCTTACTCGGTGACCTTATGAAGCTCTGTCACACCGCTGTGCGGAGTTTCTTCATAAGAACCATAGAAGGGCACCGCTTTGACTTCAAAGGAGGCTCTTGCAGTCGTTTCACCGGGGAGGTATACCTCGATATACTTGAGTGCCGCAGGGTCGGTCTCGTTGGTGGTACCTGCTTTCCAGTGATCCTTGGTGTAGAACACCGCCGCCGTGCCAAAATCAAACTTCAGCAGCTCGACATAATACTCCTGCTTGTTTTTGGTGCCGGTGGCCGCACGCACCTCCTTCAGGGTCCCATCCTCCTTCTCACGGTTGCAGAAGATCGTAGCGGCCAGCACTTTTTCCACGCTGCCGAAGGTGCCGCCCTCTTTGTAGGTCTTATTTTCATAATTCACCGTGTAAAGGCCCGGTTGGATCACGTTGCCGTCTGCGTCTGTTCCCATATTCGGATTGTCGGATACAGCTCTTACATCCATAGTGATCGCCTCGTGGGTGCCTGCAAAGCAGCGGGCCTTATTTGCCTACCCGGCATAGATTTTTGTGCCATCCTTTTCGTTGGTGCATTCCAGCTCACGAGCCAGATAGATGTTTCCGGTATACTGAACAAGCCGATAGCTTGCACTGGTATCGAAGGAGATGGTCTCCCCCTCACTGATCACGCTCCCGCTGCGTCCCCCTCCGCTGCATCCAGTCAACAGCGTCAGAGACAGTGCTGCAGCCAGAACACCGGCGGCAATTTTTTTGGCCCACATCATATTGCTTCCTCCTGTATCGTCATTCGGCTCCCGCACCCTGCGGGAACTCTAAATAGATTATACCCCCCCCCCATATATTTTTGGCAATAGAATTTCACAAATCGGCATTATTTTTGGCAGGTGTCACAGCTTGCCGTCTGAGTTTTTTGGCACTTTGACGAAAAAAAAGACGCCGTCCCGGCTGGGGCGGCGTCCTTTGCGATGCAGCTATGATACAGGCAAAAAGCAGGGGAGGGGGCATCAGCGGCCAACGATGAGGTCGCGGCGGCCGCGGAAGCCCACGGTGAGGTGAGCGCTGCTGCCGAGGTGGCGCAGAGTGACCCGGGTGCCGGGCTTCTGGCCCTGGCACAGCAGAGTCAGGTTCAGGGTGGTGGAAGTCTTGTCGGTCTTGAGTACCAGCGTGCTTACGCCCTGATTCATCAGGGTCTGCATATCGAGGATGGTGGTGCGGAAGGTGGCGTTGTCATCGGGGACGTCCAGCGTCAGCACGCGGCCTTCCTGACGGGCAGTGTAGAGCACCTGCTTGCCCAGCAGGCCCTTGACGGTGTAGCGGGCTTCGCTCTTCTCCACCGGCGTGTCAGAGGGCAGGGGAGTTTCGTCGGAGATCATCATCACGTTGCCCTGAATGGGGTTCTCCACCGGGGAAGCGTAGCCGCCGTAGTTGGGGTCTACCTCCCCCACCGGAACGTCAGAGTGGAGAGCGATGTCGCCCTGAACCATGACCTCGGACGACTGAGGGGGCAGATAACCGGCAACGGTCGTGTCCTCGGCGTCGGCGGCAAAGGCACCCACGCTCATGGCGGCGGTCATGGTCAGCAGAGCGGCAGCAGCGGCAGCGCGGCGGGCAGTGTTCTTGTTCAGCAGTCTCATAGTAGTATCCTCCTGTAGATGTAGGGAGTCAACCTCTCCGTCAGCGCATCAGCGCTGACGGAGAGGTTCATACGTAACCAGCATCCCGCCCCAGGTCAATCCACCGCCGAAGCCGATGCAGGATACCTTCTGCCCGGCTTTGAGCAGACCGGCTTCGGCCATCTCGTTGAGGGCCACCGGGATGCTGGCCGCGCTGGTGTTGCCGTGGCGGTCCATGTTTTTGTAGAACTTTGCGGCGTCGGCGTGGAGCGCTTTTACACAGTGGTCGATGATGCGGCTGTTGGCCTGATGGCAGACCACCCAGTCCACATCGTCCAGCGCCAGCTGCGTCTCATCCAGCACCGCGTGCAGACAGCGGGGCAGCGCGTCCACCGCAAAGCGGAAGACAGCACGTCCGTCCATGCTGATGGGGGCCGAGCCGGTGCGGCAGGGGCCTCCTGCGTGGATAGCCTCGTCGCCCCGTGCGCCCAGCGTGATCGCAAACGGTGCGTCGCACAGTTCAAAGATCGCTGCGCCCGCACCGTCGCCGAAGAGCACACAGGTGGAGCGGTCGGTCTGGTCCATCAGGCGGGACAGCGCTTCGCAGCCCACCACGAGGGCGTACCGTCCGCCCAGCGTCGCCATCAGGCCGCGGGCCACGGCGGTGCCGTAGATGAAGCCCGAGCAGGCGGCGTTGACATCCAGCGCGGGGCGGTTTTCGGGCAGACTCAGCGCCCGCTGCACCTGACAGGCCACACTTGGAGTGGCGTCAGGTGCCGAAAGGGTAGCGCAGACACAGCAGGCAATATCCTGCGGCGAAAGACCACTGCGCTCCAGCGCCTGCTTTGCCGCCGCGATGGCCAGCGTGGCGGCGGATTCTTCCTCCGTACACCAGTGGCGGGCGCGGATGCCGGTGCGGGTGGTGATCCACTCGTCGCTGGTGTCCACGGTGCGGCTCAACTCTTCATTGGTGACCGTGCGGCCGGGCAGAGCTCCGCCGGTGGCGATCAACTGCAAACCGTTCATGCTCGTTTCGCTTCTCCGATCTGACGAAATTTTTTGTACCGCTGGTCGGCCAGTGCCTTGCCGCTCATCTTGCAGAGGGCGGTGAGGTGGTTTTTCAGAGCCGTATCCATGGCAGCAAACAGGGCTGCGTGGCTGCGCTGTGCGCCGCCCACAGGCTCCGGGATGATCTCCTCGACGATGCCGTCCTTGTAGAGGTCCTGTGCGGTCAGCTTCATGATCTCGCAGGCTTCGCCGCTGCGGGAGGAATCCTTCCACAGGATGCTGGCGAAACCCTCAGGGCTGAGCACCGAGTAGACGGCATTTTCCAGCATGAGGATGTGGTTTGCCACGCCCAGCGCCAGTGCGCCGCCGGAAGAACCTTCGCCGGTGACAACAGCGATGACGGGAACCGTCAGACCGCTCATCTCCATCAGATTTCGGGCGATAGCCTCGCCCTGTCCCCGCTCTTCAGCCTCCTTGCCGGGGTATGCGCCCGGCGTGTCGATGAAGGTGATGATGGGGCGGCCAAACTTTTCGGCCTGCTTCATGAGACGGAGAGCCTTGCGGTAGCCCTCCGGTCCCGGCATACCGAAGTTGCAGGCCATGTTCTCTTCCAGCGTGGAACCTTTGCGGTGGCCGATGACGGTCACGGGCATCCCGTGGAAGCGGGCGATGCCGCCCAGAATGGCGCTGTCCTCCCGGCACTGACGGTCGCCGCACTGCTCAAAGAAATCGGTGAACAGAGCATTGATGGTCTCGTCGATATGGGGACGCTCCGGGTGGCGTGCCAGAAAGACCCGATCCTCAGCGGTCAGCGGGCCGCAGCAGCGGAGGATCTCATCTTCCTCCACAGCCAGTTCGGCCAGCTCGGAAGCGTGGGCCGTGATGGCGGCCATCTGGCTCTCCTCGTCCTGTGCGCCGCCCCGCAGGGCAGCGATCTGGGCGTCCAAAGGAGCAAGCTGCTCCAGAAGTTCTTTTATCATTCCGTTTTCCTCCCGCCTGCATGGAGCTGCAGCAGCTGGATGAGGGTGGCGCGGAGCTCACTGCGGGGTACGACCTTGTCTACAAAGCCGTGTTCCAGCTGGAACTCGCTGCGCTGGAAGCCCTCGGGCAGGCGCTCGCCGATGGTCTGCTCGATGACGCGGGGGCCTGCAAAACCGATGAGTGCGCCCGGCTCGGCCAGCATGATGTCGCCAAGGCTGGCAAAGCTGGCGGTAACGCCGCCGGTCGTGGGGTGGGTCAACACACTGATGTACAGCCCGCCCCTGGCCGAAAAGCGCTCGATGGCGGCGCTGGTCTTGGCCATCTGCATCAGGCTGAAAATGCCCTCCTGCATCCGGGCGCCGCCGCTGGCCGAAAAGATGACCAGCGGCAGTTTTTTCGCCGCCGCGTACTCGATGGCGCGGGTGATCTTCTCGCCCACGGCCGTGCTCATGCTGCCCATAAAGAAGCGGCTGTCCAGCACAGCAGCCACCACCGACACGCCGCCGATGCGGCCTACTGCCGCGACAGCGGCCTCGCTGAGGCCCGTCTTCTGGGTCTGGGCGCTGAGCTTTTCGGGATAGCCCGGGAAACCCAGCACGTCCTGCGGGGCCAGCTCTGCGTCCAGCTCCCGGAAACTGCCGCTGTCCAGCACAAGGCTCAGGCGGTAGTACGCGCCGATGGGCTGGTGATTGCCGCAGTTGGGGCAGACGAAGAGGCTCTTGGCCCAGATCTGGCGGGTGGCACGGCGGCCGCACTGCTTGCATTCCACAAACTGCGGCTCATGCCACGCCACACCGGTGTCCCACCGGGCTTTGAGCTGGAAGGTACGCTCCCGCATCCGGCCCGGGAGCAGGTCTCTGATGTCGTTCATCGTTATGCCTCAGCGTGTGCGGTCAGGTAGTTGAAGATGTCGCCGACGGTCTTCATGTTGGCCAGCTCCTCGTCGGGGATGGAGACGCCGAAGGCATCCTCCAGAGCCATGTTCAGCTCCACAGCGTCCAGGCTGTCGGCCTCGAGATCCTCGGTCAGGCTGGCCTCCATCGTGACCTTCTCTTCCTCGCAGTTCAGGGTGTCAACGACGATCTTCTTCATATCCTCAAAAGTCATGGTGATTTTCTCCTTTTATCTTGTGTATGTGTGTTGTACTATCGTATCTTGTTCGGTCAAATCAGTTCACGTCATTTAGTTAAATGTTTTGAACGATTTGATAAGGCAATTATACTCGCGAGGCCACCATTGTCAATAGTTTTATCTAAAAAGTTTTAGTTTTCTCATTTCTTTCACAGGTCGTTGCGCAACCAATACAATATTTTCGTCGTGTATTTCGGGCTTTTAGTCGTTTTTCCCGGCCCCTGTGCTATATTCGGCCCAGAAAATATATTCCTCATCATCTCGCTGGCCGTGGCGGGCATTGTGGTGCTGCCGGGCTGATATGCAAATAAAAAGAGCAGAGACTTGCGGGTTTTCACCGCAGGCTCTGCTCTTTTGTGTTACACCGTGATCTCGATCTGATTTCCTTCCACCGCAAGGACACAGCTTTCATAATAGCCGTCTCCGGTAGTGCGGGGACCGCTGAGGACTTCGAGGCCGTCGGCCTTGAGGCGAGCCGTCAGCGCATCCACCTTCTCCCGACTGCCGACGCTGAACGCGATGTGCGCGTATCCGGTGCGGGCGGCAGGCTTCGGCTCGTCGGACATCCCGGGTTTGTTCATCAGCTCCAGGCGTGCGCCGTCCGCGAACGTGAGAAAGTAGGAGCGGAAGTCCGTCCTCGGGTTGTGATAGCCCGCATTCGGCACGGCGTCAAAATAGCGCACAAAGAAGTCCTTTGCAGCCTCGAGGTCGTTGACGTACAGGGCGATGTGCTCGATCTTCATAGTGTCTCCTTTCTATGTTTCACCAGCTAGTAACCAATGCCGATGGCGTCCGCCAGTGCCATGCCCGCAATGAGAGCGAAGGACTCGAAGACGCTCTGGCGCATTTTATCGTACTCACCACTGCCGTACTGCATCGAGATGGCCGCGCCGCTGCCCATGCAGAGGCCCAGCAGGATGCTGCTGGTGATGGGGCCGGATGTCAATGCACGCTGCACGGGGCAGATTTCTCCTTTTCTTACATCTCAACAAAATTTCATACGGTATTCTTTGGGAGTGCAGTGTTTTATCTCCCGGAAGATCTTAATAAAGTAGCTGCCATCGGTGAAGCCGCACTCCGCGCCGATCTCGCCGGTCTTGAGCCGGGTGGAGCGGAGCAGCTCAGCGGCCTTTTCCACCCGGTACTGCTTGACGTACTGGATGGGCGTGATGCCCAGCATCTGCCTGAAACTGCGCAGACAGGCGCTCTCGCTGAGGGCCACGCTGCCCGCGATGAGCTGGACTGTCAGCTCTTCCGCGTAGTGTTCCTCCACGAAGCGGAGCATCTGCTTCATCCGCTCGGAGGCGATCTGCTCCTGCTGGGAGACTTTCGTCCGCCCGCCCACGCACTGGGTGCTCAGCAGCCGCAGGGCCAGCGAGAGGTAGTAGCGCACCCGGTTCTCGTAGTCGAAGGGTTCGTCCGACACGGCTTTCCAGCTCTCGTGCAGACAGTCCAGCACCTGTTTCTGCCACGGCACCAACCCATCCAGAAGGAAAAATGGCGGGGCATCGGGCTGGGTCATGGGGCGGATGAGCTTCTGCCAGAAGATGGTGTCCATGCCGCCCACAAGCCGCGGATGGAACACGCCCGAGTGGAGCAGGGCTGTGCCTTCCAGTGCCTGCTCCACCGCGTGGAGGACGCCTGAGTTGATGAACACGCCCTGCCCGGTCTGCAAGGTGAGGCGGGTCTTGTTGACGTCCACATGGAGCGGTCCCTTCGTGCAGAGCACATATTCAAACTCTTCGTGCCAGTGCCACGCCACCGAATAGCTGGACAGATCCTCGGCATAGCAGGCGATGGGAAACAGCGCGCTGCCGTGCTGCACAAGTTCCCTGCCCTTTTCGCTGGCGACGATGTTGGAGCTGATATTTAGTGCCATATTCGCCAATTCCTTTCCCCAATACATTGAAGATTTTTTATCAAAGCCGATTTTGTTGTACAAAATATGTGTTTTTGTTCTATCATTTGTGCCGGTTTCGTGGTATTATTTCATCGGAGCTGATAAGCTCAGTATAGCACTGAAACGGGGCAGATACAACCCACTTCCAAGGGTCTTGCGCACTGTCCCACAGCTCCAAGGCCGCGATGCCGCCCGCACCCCGACCCACAGGGCTTTTGCAGAAGCCTTACACACTTTACCGAACACGGAGGAATTTATTATGCTTCGCATCGAATATTTTGATAAAAACCGCTTCATGAAACAGGTCGCCGCAAGCCGCGGCAGCGTCATCCTGCACCTGGACAATGGCTCCACCTGTGACCTCAAGAAGGACAACGAGGCTTCCGCCATCTTCCAGACCCTGGACGCTCCCAAGAAGGGCTTCAGCATCAGCGTGAGCGACCCCGCTGATGTCACCGGTTTCCTGCGCTATATGCTCGAGGCTGGCCGCGCCTGCTGAAAACGCCATCATCCATTCTTCATTATTCATCATCACAGCAAAACGGGACAGCCCCGCTCTGGCACATCTCAGAGCGGGGCTGTCCCGTTTTGTTGCATTTTTATTTTACAGGACGCACCGGCTGATGGCCTGCGCCACAGCCAGCAGCTCTTCCTGCCCGATGAAGCCGAACTTCATCTCGTGCTCGTCGGCGTAGCAAACCGTCAGTTCCGAAGTCTGCAATGGGTCGCCGAAGCCTGCCGTCTGGATGCCGAAGTGGACGATCTTCCGGTAGGGCAGGACGAAGATCTCCTGCCGGGTGCCGGTAACGCCCTGCATATCCACCATGAAAATGCGGTGGCTCGTAAAAACGGCCTGATCTCGCACCGTCTTGTATGCGCCCACGATGCTTTCGCCGTCCAGCAAAAGCGCCTGCACATTCTTGCAGATCTCCTTCTCCTTGATGCGGATGAGGTTCTGCATCGGCTTTTCCCGAAATTCCATACCGGAGTCTCCCTTCTTTTGCCCTATATAATAGGTGTTTCTGGGCCAAGTATAACATTTCTGCCACAGAGCTTCAAGTCATTCTCGCCTTTTGGGCCGGGTTGTGTTATACTGACAGGTGATTTGAGATTTCTTGTATACAAAAAAGAGGTTCACCTATGGAGATCATCGTACATCAGGCCATTCTCCACGTTCTGGATACCACGCTGGATGCCCCCGTGCTCAGCGGCAGCTGCATGGAGATGACAGCCGAAAAGACGGCCTATCTGCAATACCACATCGAAAAGCTGCTTGCCAGCGACGACATCCGCCAGTGCCGCCCCCTGCCGGACTCGGCGTTCCGGTACGAGCTGGAACAGAACAAGGACTTCATCGACCTGTCCTGCCGCATCGCGGGCGTCCTGTTCGACTATATGCATGCTCATACCACCATTCCGGGGGCCGACCTCGCTGTGGTGGACTTCACCCGGGACGGCCAGCCGTGGCTGGGCATCCTCAAGCTCAACTATAAAAACGGCTACACCCACTACACCGAGAGCGTGGACGGTGCGCCGGTCAACTCCATCATCCAGCAGCGGGCCTGCCTGCCCACCCAGAGCGGCAAGGTGGAGGAAGGCGCACTGGTGGACCTGACCGACTACTCCATGAAGCTGCTGGAGAAAAAGTTCGACATCGACGGCCACAAGGAGTTTTATCTTTCCACCGTCGTTTTCCAGTACACCACCGCCGAGCCGGAAAAGAAAAAGCTGCAGGCCATTCAGGACGCCGCCGTCCAGGCCGTGCAGGAGAACTATCAGGACGAGCCCCATGTGGAGGCGCAGGTGGCCATGCTCATTGCCAATCAGGCCGCTGACAACGACAACAAGGTGACGGTCGAGCAGGTGCGCCAGCAGCTTGCTGAGGAATACCCGCTGGCGGCTGTCCCCTTCGACGACTATGTGGAGAAAAGCGACGTCCTCGAGCCGGCGCAGGCCCAGCAACCCGTCACTGTCTCCCCCGCCCGCATCCGCCGGATGGAGAGCCGCAGCATCCACACCGCCAGCGGCATCGAGGTAAAGATCCCTACCGAGATCCTCTCTGAGGATTCTGCGGTGGAATTTCTCCACGCCGAGGACGGCAGTGTTTCGCTGCTCATCAAGAACGTCATCCTGTAAGGAAAGGATCTTATTATGGACCTCGCTGTCATCACCGCCCAGCAGGTGGCGGAACTGTTCATCCTCATCGGGCTGGGGGCTCTTGGTGCCAAGACCGGCCTGCTCCGCCCCGAGGGCAAGCAGACCCTCTCGAACCTGCTGGTCAACCTCGTCGTCCCGGCCATGATCATCAACTCCTACCGCATGGAGTTCAGCGCTGAAATTCTGCACAACCTCATGGCCGCGTTCGCCCTGAGCACCCTGTCCATCCTGCTGGGACTCATCATCACCCTGCTGTTCACGGCCCGCAGCAGGGACAGCCGGACGCCCATCTTCCGGTTCGCCTGTGTTTTCTCCAATGCGGGCTACATGGGCCTGCCCCTCATTTCGGCGCTCTTCGGCTCCGAGGGCCTGCTTTATGCCAGCGCCTTCTTTACCATGTTCAATCTCCTGCTTTGGACGGTGGGCTACAGCATGGTCAGCGGCAGCTCCGACCCCAAAAAGGTCGCCCAGAGCCTGCTGCACTGCCCGGCCATCTACGCCATCGTCGTGGGTCTCGTCCTCTACCTGCTCCAGATCCCGCTGCCCGACCTCATCGTCCAGCCCATGGAGCTTCTGGGCGACATGAACACTCCCCTCTCCATGCTCATCACCGGTATGCTCATCGCCTCGGGCGACCTGCACCGCACCCTCACCGATCAGCACATCTGGAAGCTCACCGTAGTCCGAATGCTTTTCATTCCGGTGCTGACCATCGCAGCTTTCGCCGCGCTGGGGCTCTTCCGCTATGGCATGGTCACGCAGGTCATCGTGCTGCTGGAATGCTGCCCCGCCGCGTCCATCACCTCGGTGTTCGCCGTCCAGTTCCACCACGATGAGCAGTTTGCCGCCGGCAGCGTCGTGCTGACCACCCTGCTCAGCATCCTGTTCCTGCCGCTGTGTGCGCTCATCATTACGATGTTCTGAGGAGTAAAAACCATGTCCGATATTACCATCCGCAACGCCACATTGGCCGACGCACCCCGCATTCTGGAGATCTACGCCTACTACGTCGAGCACACGGTCATCACTTTCGAGTACGATGTGCCGTCGCTTGCCGAGTTCGAGGGCCGGATGCGGGACATCATGAAAAAATACCCCTACCTCGTCATCGAGCGGGATGGCCGCATCGAGGGCTACGCCTATGCTCACGCCTTTGTGGGACGTGCCGCCTACGACTGGGCCGCAGAGTTGACCATCTACCTCGACCACGACGCCAGGCGCGGCGGACTGGGCCGCGTCCTCTATGAGGCGCTGGCCGACCGGCTCAAGGCCATGGGTGTCCTCAACCTCTACGCCTGCATCGGCTACCCGCAGGCGGAGGACGAATACCTCACCAAAAACAGCGCCCAGTTCCACGAGCATCTGGGCTTCACGCTGGCCGGCACCTTCCACAACTGCGGCTATAAGTTCGGGCGCTGGTACGACATGATCTGGATGGAAAAAGTCATCGGCGAGCACCGCCCCGACCAGCCGGACATCGTACCGTATCAATATTGAGCCTATCCAAAAAAGCAGGCGCATCCGCTGGATGCACCTGCTTTTGCTTTACTGTTTATCCATCTGTTCTTTGTGGTATTGCAGCGTGTACAGCTGATAATACCGGCCATGTGCGGCGAGAAGCTGCTGGTGAGTCCCCTGCTCCAAGATCTTGCCGCGCGACAGCACGATGATGTTATCTGCGTGCTGGATGGTGGAGAGGCGGTGTGCCACGATGAGCATGGTGCCGACGCTGCGCATCTTTTCCAGCGAATCCTGAATCAGAAGCTCCGTCTCAGTGTCGATGTTGGCGGTGGCCTCGTCCAGGATCATGACGCTGGGCTTATGCAGGATGGTGCGGGCAAAGCTGAGCAGCTGGCGCTGGCCCGCCGAGAAGTTATTGCCGCGCTCCCGGACTTCTTCGTCGAGGCCGTGCTCGAGTTTGTTGATGAAGTGGTCGGCATTGACATACCGACAGACCTTCATGATCTCTTCGTCGGGAATGTTCTCCTCCCGCAGGACGATGTTGCTGCGGATAGTACCCGAGAAGAGGAAGACGTCCTGCAGCATCTGGCCGAAGTGACGGCGGAGGGAGGAGATCTTGATTTTGCGGATGTCGATGCCGTCGATCAAGATCTCGCCCTTCTGGAACTCGTAGTTGCGGCAGATGAGGGAGAGGATGGTGCTCTTGCCCGAGCCGGTGGAGCCGACGAAGGCCACGGTCTGGCGGGGCTCCACATGGAAGGAAACGCCCTGCAGCACCCACTCGCCGGGAACGTAGCTGAACCACACGTCCCGGAACTCGATCTCACCCTTCACCTCGTCCAGCTCAATGGCATCGGGGGCATCCTGCATCCTGGGCTGGATGTCCATGATGGAGAACACCTTTTCTGCCGATGCCAGCGCCGACTGCAGCCAGTTGAACTGCTCGGCCAGGTTCTGGATGGGGGTAAAGAACTTGGAAATGTACATATAAAAGGTGACGATGGTACCGCTGGAAATGGTCTGCCCCAGGAAGCTGACGTTGTTCAGGTGACCCATGCCGCCCAGATAGAACAGGCACAGGATCGAGCTGACATAGAGCATATACACCAGCGGACGGAACACGCTGAACACGAAGATCTGCTCCTGATTGGCCCGGGCCAGCTTCTGGCTCTTCTGGCGGAAGTCCTCCATCTTCTCGTCCTCCCGGCCAAAGATCTGGGTGACCTTGATGCCGGACAGGTTTTCGGACAGATAGGTATTGATATCGGTGGTCGCGTTCTTGAGCTTGCGGTTGGCGCGGCGGGAAAACTTGCGGAAGATGACCGTGAAGATCACGATGAAGGGCACAAAGCAGAGCACCATCAGGGTCAGCTCGTAGTTCAGGCAGAGCATGGCCACCAGAATGCCCAGAATGACAAAGCTGTTCTTGGTCAGCTGGACCAAGAGGTTGGTGAACATCATGGAGATGGCGTTGGTATCGTTGGTCACTCGGGTGACCAGCTTGCCCACCGGGATCTCGTTGAGCTGCTCGTGTGCCAAAGATTCAATGTGGCTGAACAGATCCTCGCGCAGATCGGAGATGATGCGCTGGCCCACCCGCTGCAGGATCACGGCCTGCAGGTAGGTGCTGCCCATAGAGAACACCAGCACGCCTGCATACACTGACACGCCCAGGAAGAGAGCGCGGAGTTCAAACTCCCCGGCCACCAGCTCCTCGATGCGGCCCACGATGAGGGGTGAAATGATATCGTAGGCAATGGAGAAGAGCATCAGCAGGCCCACAATGAGGAATTTGCTCAGGTAGGGCCGGGCATAGCGGGCAAGGCGGCGCATGATCTCGCCGTCCTCCATGTTGCGCTCAAAGCCCATGGCGTTCTTTTTGTCCTTGACGGCGGCATAAGCTGCCACCAGCAGGGCGGTGATCACGCCGATGACAGCGCCCACCAGAACCAACGGATTCAGATGCATCATGCGTTTTCGCCTCCCTTCGTCTCATCCTCCAGCCGCTGCAGATCGACCATCCGGCGGTACTCCGGGCAGGAAGCATACAGCTGGTCGTGGGGGCCGACGGCTTCCACCCGGCCCTCGTTGAGGAAGATGATCTTATCCAGCCGCTCCACCGTGGAAATGCGGTGGGCAATGAGCAGGGTAGTCTTGCCTGCCCGGCTGTTCTTGAGGTTGTCCAGAATGATCTTCTCGGTGCTGGTATCCACCGCCGAGACGGAGTCATCCAGGATCAGGATGGGCGCGTCCTTGAGCAGGGCGCGGGCGATAGAGATGCGCTGCTTCTGACCGCCGGACACCGTCACGCCGCGCTCGCCCAGAACGGTCTCGTAGCCGTCCTTGAAATCCACGATATTATCCCGCACATCGGCCATGCTTGCCGCCCGCTCGATGTCCTCGGGGGTGGCATCGTCCACACCAAAGGCAATGTTGTGGGCGATGGTGTCCGAGAACAGGAAATTATCCTGCGGAACGTAGGCACAGGCATTGCGCACCGAGTGGATGGAGAGGCTGTTCACATCCCTGCCGTCCACGAACAGGGTACCGTCCGGCACATTATAGGTGCGCAGCAGCAGGTCCACCAGCGCGGTCTTGCCCGCACCGGTCTTGCCCACGATGCCCACGCTCTCGCCGGGCGCAATGGTAAAGGAGATATCCCGCAGCACATCGTACTCGCCGTCCGGGTAGCGGAAGTTCAGGTGGCGGAACTCGATGCCGCCTTTGGGGTCGGTCAGGTCGGCCACGCCGGGGCGGTCGGCCACATCGATGGGGGCATCCAGCAGCTCAGTGATGCGGTTCAGGGAGGCCCTGCCGCGGCTGGTCTTTTCGATCAGCATGGACACAGCCATGATGGGCCAGACGATGGCCTCAAAGTAGCCGATATACTCCACCAGCTGGCCGGCGTTGAATCGGCCCTGATAGACCAGATAACCGCCGTAACCCAGAATGATGCAGATCACGGACTCCACGAACAGGGTCACCAGCACCTCCAGCAGGGTGGCGATCTTCGTGTAGGTCACGTTGATTTCCTCGTTTTCCTTGTTCAGCTTCCGGAAGGCCTGCAGTTCCTTGTATTCCTTGACAAAGGCCTTGATGACCGCAATGCCGGAAAAGTTCTCCTGCGCGAAATCGGAAAGGCCGGAGAAGGCCTCCTGCCGCTCCTCCCAGCGCCGGGTCATCACCTTGCTCATCTGGGTACCGATGGCAAACATGATCAGGGCCGGGATCAGGGCCAGCAGGGTCAGCCGCACGTCCATGGTCCACATCTTATAAAGAGCCAGCAGACCCAGGGTCAGCGCGTCGAAGAACATCAGCACGCCGTCACCAAAGCACTCCTGAATGGTGTCCAGGTCGTTGGTGTACAGGCTCATCAGGTTGCCGACCTTGTTCACCTGATAGTACTGCTGGGACAGCCTGCGGCTGTGGTCGAACATCCGCTCCCGCAGGTCTGCCGCGACCCGCACCGCCGAGCCGAAGAAACAGATGCGCCACAAAAAACGCCCAATGACCATCAGCACCACGATCCAGATCATGGGCAGGCAGATGTGCTGCAGCAGCACCTCTTTGGTAAAGAGCAGCGTCTCACCGTTCACCACCACCTGGCCAAGGTTCACTCCGTTGATGACCAGCCGGTAGAGCTGCGGGATCAAAAGCTGGATGTAATCCACCGTCAGCAGGGCGGCAAGGCCCAGCAGCAGTACGGGAGCATGCTTGAGGTAATACCGGTTGATGTACTTGCCGAATATCACTGCGTTTTTCCCTCCTTTTCCAATTCCAAAAAAGCTTTCAACGTACAAAAAAGCCGCTGCATCACACGACGAATCATGTTTTGCAGTGGCTTGTTTGTCTGGAGCGGCCGACGAGGCTCGAACTCGCTACCTCCACCTTGGCAAGGTGGCGCTC
>ENA-OUPZ01000709-OUPZ01000709.1-human-gut-metagenome-genome-assembly--contig:-NODE-709-length-20030-cov-8.237647_pt1 | contig 20030 bp, 18 predicted proteins | sample MGYA00237941_ERZ548813 | MGnify/ENA primary metagenome ERZ548813 (study PRJEB26490, sample SAMN05194712) | human gut metagenome | biome: terrestrial biome; feature: human-associated habitat; material...
TTCGGGTTATGAGCCCGACGAGCTACCAGACTGCTCCACCCCGCGATATTTACTTGTCTGCATCAGCTGTTCGCTGACTGCTCAAGTATAATACCACAGAGGCGGGTGGATGTCAAGGGTTTTGGAAAAGTTTTTTACTTTTTCTTTCTGGGGTGGCGGACACGGTAGTAGATCACGCCGCAGACCGCGCCGATGAGGATGGCGGGCCATGCGCCCACAAGGAACACCACCACGGCCTGTGCACCGGACACGAAGCCGGTCCAGCCATTGCGCAGGGCGGCCAGCAGCTTTGCGCCGAAGCTGGTGCTGGTGGGGGTCAGGGTCTCCACCTCGTTCAGGGTGATATAGACGGTGCAGCAGGAGACCTGATTGCTGTACCAGTCCAGCTGGCTCTGCCAGCTCTCGATCTGATACTGCACATCGCTCAGGCTGGACTCGATCTCCAGCAGGTCGGCCAGGGTGTCGGCCTGGGCCTGCAGCTCCTGCAGGCGGGTGCGCTGGGCGGTCAGGCTGGCCAGCCGGGCCTCGGTGTCCATATACCGGGTGGTGATATCCTCCGCCTGCTGGTTCTGGTAGGTCACGCTGCCGGACTGGGCAGCGGCGGCCAGAAAGCTCTTGTAGTTGTCCTGAGGCACCCGCAAAGTCAGGCTGACGCTCCGGGTGCTGTCGGTGTTGGTGTACTCGCTGCTGGATTCCATATAGCCGTCCGCGTCAGAAAGGGCCGCATCCAGTGCCGCGCGGGCAGTATCGTAATCCCGGGTCTCCAGCGTGAGGTTGGCAGTATAGATGATCTTGGCGCTGTCGGCGGTGCGGGCAGAAGCATCGCTCTCCGCTTCGCCGGAGGTCAGCAGGGAACCGCCGGTGGCAGTGTCTGCTGACCGGTAGCCGTCCTCTGCGCCGAAGGTGGAGATGCCGTTGTCTGCAGAACCGGAGGCGGCGTTTTCAGTGTCCTCCATGGAGTAGACAGCGGCCTGCGGGGCGGCTGCCTTGGTGGCGGCGGCAGAGTAGTTGGAGGAAGAGCCGCCGCCCAGCAGGGTGACCCCTTTCCATTCATAGGCATACACGGCACCGTACAGGCAGACCCCGCAGATTGCCACGCAGGCGGCCAGCTGGGCAAAGCGCCGGGCGGGGAAGCGGAGGGGCTTCTTCTGTTTTTTGGGGGTCGGGGAAAGCGCGGGCATGGCGATGCTCTTGGCACCGGGTGTTTCGGCGGCATTGGCCTGCAGGGCAAGCAGCTTTGCCTTCAGGTCATCGGAAGCGTGCAGATCATCCACTTCCATCTTGTATTCATACCACCTCATCTTCGATCTCCTCCTTCAGCAGCGTATGTAACTGGGCGCGTGCCCGCCGCAGCCAGCTGAGCACCGTGTTGGTGGGCGCACCCAGCATCCGGCCTACCTCGGCGGCGGTGTAGCCCTCGTAATAATGGAGGTACACGGCGTTGCGGTAGTTTTCCGGCAGAGTGCGCACCGCATCGAGCACACTGCCGTCATTTCCGGATTCCGGGGCAGGAATGTTTTCGTCCAGTTCGGTGTCCTTCTGGCGCGCGGCCCGGGTGATATCCCGGCAGCGATTGATGGCGACCCGCAGCAGCCAGGCTTTGAGGTGCTCCTCACTCTCAAAGCGGCCTTCGTAGCGCAGGAGCTTTTCAAACACATCCTGCACCACGTCCTCCGCATCGGCGGTGCAGCTGCAATTGTGCATCGCGGCGCGGAACACGGTGTCGCTGTATCGCTGTACAGCCAGCGCAAAAACTTCGTCTTTGGTCAACTGTCCCATAAGTCTCTTTCTCTCCTTTGCGGCCCCGGGCGGGGCTGGTGGAAACAACTGTTTCAAAGGGACGTTTCACCCCATATACGGGTGAAGCGCACGGATTATTGCATTAACGATAAAGCCTTTGGAAAAGGGCAATTTTCTCCGCAAGATACAGATCTGCTTTGGGGTGGGCCAGCCAGTGCTTCTGCCGGGTGGTCTGGCACAGGCGGCGGGCAAGGGCGGCAGGGTCGGTGTCGATGGCCTCCACATCCTGCAGGGTCAATTGCAGGGTCAGAGCGGCCGGGACATCCGGCAGGGGCGGCAGCGGGTCCTCCCAGACAAAGGGAGGCAGCAGCTGCACCGCGCAGACAGCGCGGGAACACTCCTCGGTGAGCAGCAGGGCGGCGGGGGAGCCATCCGGCTCCACATGCAGGCTGCTGTAAAGCAGCTGGAAGTTCCGGGGAGCAGAGAGCAGAACAGCACCCTCATCCGCCGTTTCGCTGAGGGTGAGGCACCCGGCGGCCTCGTCGGCATAGATGTGCCGGGCCGGTGCCCGGAAGCTGGCATAGAGCGCAGGCAGGTGGAAAATGCCCGCCTTGTCCAGCCCGTGCTGCAGCAGCAGATAGAATTCGGTCAGCGGGTGGTCCGGGTCCGGCTGCGGCATCCCGAAGTCCGGCCGGGAAAGATGTCCTCCGCCCATAGTCTCCCTCCTTTTCCAGTGCATTACCCTTTTAGTATATGGGTTTTGCAACGGATTTTCAACTGTAATTGCAACGCTTTCGGAGAATGGGAAATTTTCCCGCGCGGCCAGGACTCGTTACAGGGGAGCCTCCGGCAGACCAAAACGGGAGACAGAAACAAAAAGCCCGATCGTTCGGGAACGACCGGGCCTGTGCATATTGTGCTGAGAGAGACGCAGTTACTTCTGATACCCCAGCGTAGCCGCCATCACGGCTTTGATGGTGTGCATCCGGTTTTCGGCCTCGTCAAAGACGATGCTCTGGGGGCCCTCGAATACCTCATCGGTCACCTCCATGGCATCGCGGCCAAAGCGCTCGCCCATCTCTTTGCCCACAGCGGTCTTGTGGTCGTGGTAGGCGGGCAGGCAGTGCATAAACACGGCCTTGGGGCCTGCAATATTCATCAGCTCCTGATTGATCTGATAGGGGGCCAGGTCGTGGATGCGCTCGGCCCAGACCTCGATGGGTTCGCCCATGGAGACCCACACATCGGTGTAAAGGACATCGGCACCCTGGGCAGCCTTGGCGGGGTCCTCCTCAAAGGTCAGGGTGGCACCGGTCTCGGCGGCAATGGCCTGACACTGTGCGATCAGGGCGGCATCCGGCTGATACTTTTTGGGGGCACAGGCGGTGAAGTGCAGACCCATCTTGGCGCAGCCCACCATCAGGCTGTTGCCCATGTTGTAGCGGGCATCACCGAAGTAGACGAAATGGATGCCCTTCAGGCTGCCGAAGTGCTCCCGGATGGTCAGGAAGTCGGCAAGGATCTGGGTGGGGTGGAACTCGTTGGTCAGGCCGTTCCAGACCGGAACACCGGCGTAGTGGGCCAGGTCTTCCACGATCTCCTGCCCATAGCCGCGGTACTCGATGCCGTCAAACATCCGGCCCAGCACCCGGGCGGTGTCGGCAATGGATTCCTTTTTGCCGATCTGGCTGCCCGACGGGTCAAGGTAGGTGACCTCCATGCCCAGATCGTGAGCGGCGACCTCAAAGCTGCAGCGGGTGCGGGTGGAGGTCTTTTCAAAGATCAGGGCGATGTTCTTGCCTGCCAGCTGCTCATTGTGGCGGATGCCGGCCTTTTTCCTGGCCTTCAGGTCAGCGGCCAGATCGAGCAGCTCCTCGATCTCGGCAGGGGTGTAGTCCAGAAGCTTCAAAAAGCTGCGATTTTTCAGACTCATTGTATACTTTCCTCTCTATGCAACACAAAATGTATATTTATTCGATAAGGCGGTTCTATTATATACCGAATAAACTGTATTTTCAAGGGAAAGTTTTGGGAGAGGTTTCGCTCCCTTTACAGCTCCAGCAGTTCCTTCCGCCCGCTGGGGGTGTAGGCGGTCAGGCGCACGCCTGCCTTTTTGAACATGAACCGCGCCGCCACGCTGGAATCGGAATCGTGGTACTTGTCGCCGTAGTACACCACCTCGGAGATGCCGGACTGGATGATGGCCTTGGCGCACTCGTTGCAGGGGAAGAGGGTCACGTAGACCCGGGCACCCTTCAGGTTGTTGTGGGCGCTGTTCAGGATGGCGTTGAGCTCCGCATGGCAGACGTACATGTACTTCGTGTCCAGCGGGTCGCCCTCGCGCTCCCACGGCATGGCATCGTCATCGCATCCAATGGGCATTCCGTTGTAGCCCAAGGAGAGGATCTTGTTCTCCGGGCTGACGATGCAGGCTCCCACCTGGCTGCTGGGGTCCTTGGAGCGCATGGCGGTGAGCAGGGCGATGCCCATAAAGTATTCATCCCAGTTGATGTAATCGGTGCGTTTCATGGCAAAGTGCCTCCCTCTATCTTTCATTGGGTCTATTGTACCATGCCAACCCACGTCCTGCAATCGATTTTGCGCGCATCCGGTCAAAATGCACAAAAGAACCCTGGGAAGTTTGGCGGGCAGGTGAAAGAAAATTTCGGACAATCTATTTGAAAATCATTTGGAGTGTGGTATTATCTTTGTAAAATATGCCACAAAAACGGAGAGACTGCTCCGTGCGGCGGAAATGAGGGAAAAACCGATATGAAATACGCAAGCAACAACATCCGTAATATCTTGATTGCAGGCCATGCCGGCAGCGGCAAAACGACGCTGACTGAGGCACTGGTCTATTTTTCGGGCGCAGCAGAGCGTATGGGCCGTGTTGAGGACGGCACCACGATTTCGGACTTTGACCCTGAGGAAGCAAAGCGGAAGGCAAGTCTGTCGGCATCTGTGGTGCCGGTGGAGTACGAAGGCATCAAGTACAACCTGATCGATGCGCCGGGCCTGTTCGACTTTGAGGCAGGTGAATATGAGGGCATCCGCGCTGCCGAGAGCGTGCTGGTGTGTGTTTCCGGCCGCAGCGGCGTGACCGTGGGCGCGGAGAAAGCCTTCCAGCTGGCCCGCAAGAACGGCAAGGCCACCATGGTGTTCATCTCCAAGTGCGACCTGGAAAATGCCAACTACTTCAAGATCCTGGAGGAGATGAAGATCAAGTTCGGCTCCACCGTCTGCCCCTGTGTTGTGCCCGCCAAGCTGGACGACGGCACCCCTGTCTACATCAACCTGTTCAGCCAGAAGGCCTTCAAGTATGAGAGCGGCAAGCAGATCCAGGTGGAGCTGCCCGATATCGGCCACCGCTTCCAGGGCCTGATCGAGGCCATGAGCGAGGCCATTGCCGAGACCGACGATGAGCTGATGGAAAAGTTCTTCGGCGGTGAACCCTTTACGACCGAGGAGATCGTTGAAGGAATGCGCAAGGGCGTTAAGGACGGCCTGATCACCCCCGTGTTCTGCGGCAGCGCTGTCAACCAGCAGGCATTGGATATGCTGCTGTTCAATATGCACAAGCTCCTGCCCAGCCCGCAGCACGATGCCGCCATCCTGGCCGAGAATGCCAGCGGCGAGCCTGTGGAGCTGCATTGTGATGAGACCGAGCCCACCGCAGCCTATGTCTTTAAGACTGTGGCTGACCCGTTCGTGGGCAAGTTGAGCTACCTGCGCGTGATCAGCGGCAAGGTGACCGGCGGCGCTGCTCTGGTCAACGCCCGCACCGGCGAGACCGAGAAGATCAGCAAGCCCCTGACCGTCATCGGCAAGAAGCAGACCGAGACCGACGGCATCGGTGCTGGTGATATCGGCGCTGTGGCAAAGCTGGTCAGCGCAAAGACCGGCGATACCCTGTGCGATGCTTCCCGCGTGGTCAAGCTGCCTGCCGCTACCTTCCCGCTGCCCAGCCTGTTCATGGCAGTCACCGTGGCCAAAAAGGGCGATGAGGGCAAGATCTCCAGCGCACTGGCCCGCCTGATGGAAGAAGATCCGACCCTGAGCTACGTCAATAATGCAGAGACCCACCAGCAGATCATTGGCGGCCTGGGTGAGCAGCATCTGGATGTGGTCAAGGCCAAGCTGAAGAATAAGTTCGGCGTGGAGATCGGTCTGGAAGCTCCTCGCATTGCCTACCGTGAGTCCATCCGCAAGGCCTGCCAGAAGCAGGGCCGCCATAAGAAGCAGACCGGCGGCCACGGCCAGTTCGGCGATGTCGTCATCAACTTCGAGCCCTGTGACAGCGAGCAGGTTGTGTTTGAGGAAAAGGTGTTCGGCGGCAGCGTGCCCAAGAACTTCTTCCCGGCTGTGGAAAAGGGTGTCCGCCTTGCCGCTGAAAAGGGCGTGCTGGCCGGTTATCCTGTGGTCGGCCTGAAGGCTACCCTGCTGGATGGCAGCTACCACCCTGTGGACAGCTCCGAGATGGCCTTTATTATGGCTGCAAAGCTGGCCTATAAGGCTGCAATGCCCGAGGCAGGCCCCGTCATTCTGGAGCCCATCCATACCCTGAAGGCCCATGTCCCCAACGACAACACCGGCGATATCATGGGCGATGTGACCAAGCGCCGCGGCCGCGTGCTGGGCATGGAACCCGATGAGGATGGCATGCAGACCGTTATTGCCGAGGTCCCGCTGGCTGAGCTGAGCAACTTCACCACCTTTATCCGGCAGATCACCCAGGGCCGCGGCTGGTTCACCACCGAGTTTGCCCGCTACGAGATCCTGCCCGAGATGCTGGTGCCTGCCGTGGTGGAGCAGGCCAAGAAGCTGGGCAACCTGGATGAGGGTGCGGAGGACTGAACCACTCCGTCTCGTATCCGCTCGACAGCTCTCCTGATAGGAGAGCCAGGTTAAGTTCATATTGACATTACCGGAGCCCTGCTGGCAATTCCCTCTGCCGGCGGGGCTTTTGTTGTTGGGGGAAGGGAACAAAACAGGAAAAAGGCGGGGCATCAGCTTACTGCACTGATGCCCCGCCTTTTGCAGGTCAGATCATTTTTTCCGTTTTCCGGGTTTCTTTTTCCGCACGCTGTACCCGAAGGTGCCCATCTTTTTGCCCAGGCTCAGGTACTCGCCGTGGCTGTACACGATCAGCTTTGCTTTGTCCAGGCAGAGCTTGCCGTTTTCATCCAGCAGGCTCTCATCCACATCGCAGGCCACGACTTCGGCCAGGAACAGGTCATGGCTGCCCAGCGGGATGACCTGCGTTACCCTGCATTCCAGATTGACCGGGCTCTCCTCCAGGATGGGGCAGTCGGTCAGAACGCTGCCCGGGGCGGCGTGGAGCTTGCAGGCGGCAAACTTGTCGTTGTCGCGGCCGCTCTTCACGCCGCACCAGTCCACCGCACGCACCAGCTGTTCGGTGGGCAGGTTGATGGCAAATTGTCCGCTCTCCTTGATGAGGTGGTGGCTGTACCGCTCGGGGCGGACGCTGATGGATACCATGCTGGGCTGGGTGCAGATGGTGCCTGTCCAGCCGATGGTGATGAGGTTGGGCTGCTCCAGCCCGCCGCAGGAGACCAGCACCGGCGGTTCCGGGTTCAGCAGGGTGCTGCCCCGCCAGCTCTGTTTGCTCATCCGTGATACTTCCTTTCATAGGGGGCCCAGGTGCGCTCCGAGATAATGTAGCGCGGGCGGGCCTTTGTTTCCATATAGATCTTGCCGATGTATTCGCCGATGACACCCAGGCAGACCAGCTGCACGCCGCCCACAAAGCAGACGATGCAGATGGTGGAGGCCCAGCCGGCCACCACGCTGCCCATGGCCGCCTGCACGATGGCCCAGATCACGCCGATAAAGCTGATGAGGCTGACCACGATGCCTGCCCCGGTGATGAGACGGATGGGCTTGTTGGAAAGGCTGGTGATGCCATCAAAGGCCAGCGCCAGCATTTTGCGCAGGGGATAGTGGCTCTCACCGGCCAGACGCTCGTGCCGCTCGTAGAACACCTGCTCGCTCTGGAAGCCCACCAGCGGCACCATGCCGCGCAGGAAGATGTTGACCTCCTTGTAGTCGGCAAAGCTGTCCAGCACCCGGGCGCTGATGAGCCGGTAGTCGGCGTGGTTGAACACGATATCCGCGCCAAGGGCATTCATCAGGTGGTAGAAGCCCTCGGCGGTGAACCGCTTGAAGAAGGTGTCGGTGTCCCGGCGGCTGCGCACGCCGTAGACTACCTCGGCGCCGTCCAGATACTTTTTGACCATCTCATCCATGGCGTTGATGTCGTCCTGACCGTCGCAGTCGATGGAGATGGTGATGTCGCAGCTGCCGCTGTGGAGCGCCTCCATCAGTCCGGCCAGCACGGCGTTCTGGTGGCCGCGGTTCCGGCTCTGGGAGATGCCGATGAAGTGCTCATCCTCAGAGGCAAACTTCTGGATGAGGGACCAGGTGGCGTCGCGGGAGCCGTCGTTGACGAAGAGCACCCGGCTCTTCTCGCTGACAAGGCCCGCTGCGGCGAGGTCGTTTATCTTTTTCAGGAATAGGGGGGCCGTGATGGGCAGCACCTGTTCTTCATTGTAGCAGGGAATGACGATCCATAAAATCGGTTTGGACATGATGAAGTTCTCCTTCTATATAAGGCTCTCCCAAAGGGAGAGGCTGTTACAGCACCATATGCCGCAGCGCGTCCGGCTCCAGCAGCTTGAAGCTGCTCTTATAGGTCTCGAGCAGGCCGTCCCGCTGCATCAGGCTCAGCTCCCGGGAGAGGGCGCTGCGGTCGCAGTTGAGGTAGTCGGCCAGCTGGATGCGGGAGTAAGGGATGGTGAAGGTGAGGCTGTGATGCACCTCGGCCTCGCTGAGCAGGTAGGCGCACACCTTGGCCCGCAGGCTCTTGAGCAGCAGCAGGTCTACCCGGCGGGAAAGCAGGAAGTATTTGTCGCTGATGGTGCGCACAAGGTTCTGCAGCACCCGCTGGCGGGCCGGGTCGGCCCCGGGCAGCAGAAGCTTTTCGTAAGGCACCAGCAGCACCTCGCAGGAGGCCGAGGCCACCACCGTCACCGGGCTGGAAAGGCTCGAGCCGCCCAGCACGTCGCCGAACACACCGCCCGGCCCCATCTGGCTGATGGGCAGACGCGCCCCGCTGGCGGCGGAATGATAGGCCTCGATGGCACCGGAGAGCACCACGCCCACCCGGCGGTTCGACTGTCCGGCCAGTACGAGGGTCTCGCCCCGGCTGTAGGTGCGCAATACGGCCCCCACTTCGCCCAGCAGGACCCGGAGCGCTTCGGCTTCCAGTCCGGCGAACAGAGAGGTGGATTGTAACAGCGGAAGATAATTTTCCATACCCATTCCGTGAGGTTTTCCCCGGGCCCTCACCGCCCTTCTGCGATTCCGTTGCGTGTGCAACGGTATTTTTTCTCTTATTATAGTAAACTTGAGGGCGTAAAGCAAATGGTTTTGCAAATTTTTTGCGGGAAAATTTCTCCCAATGAAAGTGAGGAACTGAATCCTATGAAAAAACTGACATCTCTGCTGCTGTCGCTGGTGCTGATGGTCAGCGTGCTGGCCTGCGGCGCATCGGCCAAAACGAGCACCAAAGTGCGCATCGCCGGCCTGAAAGGCCCCACCACCATGGGCCTCGTCAACCTGCTGAGCATGGAGAAGGACGGTACTGCTTCCCTCGACTATGACCTGCAGCTCTACGGCGCTGCCGATGAGATCGTGCCGAAGCTCATCAAGGGCGAACTCGACATGGCCGCTATCCCGGCCAACCTCGCCGCGACCCTCTACCAGAAGACGAACGGCGGCATCCAGGTCATGGCCGTCAACACGCTGGGCGTCCTCTACGTCGTGGAGAAGGGCAATACCGTCCACAGCTTTGCCGACCTCAAGGGCCGCACCATCCTTTCCACCGGCAAAGGCACGACGCCTGAGTATGTCCTGCGCTATCTGCTCAGGAAGAACGGCCTCGACCCCGACAAGGACGTGAAGATCGAATACTACAGCGAAGCTTCCGAGGTCACGGCCCAGATGGCCGCTGCCAAAAAGGACGCCATCGCCGTCCTGCCTCAGCCCTACGTCACCGCTGCCCAGATGAAGGACAGCGGCCTCCGCGTCGTTCTCGACCTGACCAGGGAATGGAACAAGGTCTGTGACACCCAGCTCATCACCGGCGTCACCGTGGTGCGCACCGAGTACGCAAAGCAGAACCCCGATGTCATCGCAGCTTTCCTGACCGACTACCAGAAGAGCGTCAAGGCGGCCAACGAGGACATCGACGGCACCGCCGCCCTCTGTGAGGAAGTCGGCGTGGTGGCCAAGGCTGCGATCGCCAAGAAGGCCCTGCCCAAGTGCAACATCGTCTACCGCAACGGTCAGGAGATGAAGAAAGACATCTCTGCCTACCTGCAGGTGCTCTACGATGCCTCTCCCGCCGCCGTGGGCGGCAAGCTGCCGGACGACAACTTCTACTACACCGAGCCGTCCGTCCTGCGCAAGGTCATGGCGGCGATCCGCAACTCTGCAAAGTAAGCTTTGAAACAAGAAAAACTGCCGCACAGCCGTGCGGCAGTTTTTCTTACATCAGAAGGCCCGCGCCGATGCCGATGAGGGCCGGCAGCAGCCAGCCAAAGCCGAGGCTGCTCAGGGGCAGAGCGTTCATCAAGGTGGAGAGGGGGCCGAAGGGCAGGGCGGCAGGGATGCTCTGGATGGCCGTGAAGAGGATGCTCAGCCGCCAGACCGATGTCCGCTGGAACCGTCCGGGCAGGAACTCCACCACGATGAGGATGATGGCGATGGGGTAGATGGCGTTCAGCACCGGGACGGAAAGGCTCAGGATGCCCGCTAGGCCGATGTTCGCCAGCAGCATGCTCATCAGCGCGAAGAAGGCTGCAATGGCGGGGTAGGGCAGCCGGGGCAGAAGCTCGTGGAAGTATTCGCCTACGCTGGCGATGAGGCCGACACAGGTGTTGAAGCAGGCGATGACGAAGATGGCGGCCAGAAGCACCTGTCCCACCCGGCCAAACAGGCCGTCGGCCAGTGCCGTCAGGACGGCGGCACCGGTGCCGCTGCCGGGGAAGGCCGCCCCCGAGATGCCGCCGATGTGGGTCAGCATGGCGTAGACCACCAGCAGCATCCCGCCCGCGATGAACCCGGCCCGGATGGTGCCGCGCCGGACGGCAGCTTCTTCCGTGATGCCCACCGCCTGAAGGTTCAGCGCGATGACCGCGCCGAAGTTGAGCGCTGCCAGCGCGTCCATGGTCTGATAGCCGTCCAGCACGCCCTGTGCGGCGGGGAGGGCGGCGTAAGCCTCGGCAGGCGTGCCGTAGCCGGGCGCGGCCGGGCGGAGGATGCAGCCCGCGAACAGCACCACGATGAGCACCAGCAGGGCAGGGCAGAGGATGCGGCCCAGCCGCTGGGTCAGCTTTTCGGGCTTGAGAGCCACGAAGTACGCCGCAGCAAAGAACACGAGGGAGTAGATGAACTGTCCCGGTGTGCTCCGCCCCACCAGCGGCGTCAGCATCTCAAACGAGGTGCTGGCCGTGCGGGGGATCGCGAGGCAGGGACCGATGGACAGATAGACCAGCACAGCGAACACCTGTGCGAAACGGGGATGGACCCGCCCGGCCAGCGCAGGCAGACCGCCTGCCCGGGCCACTGCTGCCACGCCCGCGATGGGCAGGCCGATGGCGCTGACGGCAAAGCCTACAAAAGCGGGCCAGAGCGCCGTCCCGGCCTGTGCGCCGAGGAAGGGCGGGAAGATGAGGTTGCCTGCCCCGAAGAACATCGAGAACAGGGTGAACCCCACCAGAAGGAGCTTTTTGCCCCGGAGGGCCTGAGCGGAATCGTGCATGGTCATCTCTCCCAGCTGTGCGCGGAGGCACGTAGAATAAGGATTACTTTATTCCAGTGTAGTGTTTTATGACCTTCATGTCAAGAGAAGAAAAGATGAAGGATTGTATTCTCATACATGATGTGATATTCTGAAAGCGTAAAAACGAACAGGAGCAAAGAAATACATGGATCAAACAAAAAAACGCCGCATTCAAATTTTGGCGGCGTCGGTGTTCTGGCTGGGCGTCTGGCAGGCGGCGGCTGTGGCCATCGGGCAGGAAGTCTTTCTTGTCTCGCCGGTGCAGGCCATCGGTACGCTGGTGGAGCTGCTGCCGCAGGCCGAGTTCTGGCAGCGCATCGGTTTCAGCGCCGGGCGCATCCTGCTGGGCTTCGGGCTGGGCGTTCTGTCCAGCGCGGTGCTGGCGGTAGCCGCCGAAAAGTGGGAGTGGGTAGACGCCCTTCTCGCCCCCGTGATGCAGCTGGTCAAGGCCACTCCGGTGGCCAGCTTCATCATTCTGGCGCTGGTGTGGGTCAGCGGCTCGTCCCTGTCCGTCCTCATCAGCTTTCTGATGGTGCTGCCCGTCCTCTACAGCGCAGTGCGCACCGGCATCGGGAGTGTTGACCGCCAGCTTCTCGAGATGGCGCAGGTGTTCCGTCTGCCTCTGGGGCGGCGTCTGCGGGCGGTCTGGCTCCCGGCGGTGCTGCCCGCGTTCCGGCAGGGATGCAGCGTGGCGCTGGGCATCTGCTGGAAGAGCGGCGTAGCAGCAGAGGTCATCGGCCTGCCGGATGGCAGCATCGGCGACGCGCTTTACCGGGCAAAAATTACCCTTTCCACCGGAGAGCTGTTTGCCTGGACCTTCGTCATCATCCTGCTGAGCGCCGTATTTGAAAAGCTGTTCCTCGCTCTGCTGGATAAAGCGGTAGCGGCTGTTCTGGGCGAAGAGGGGGCTGAAAAATGAGTGGAACCAACAACAAACTGGAAATAAAGAATCTGTCTAAACGATTCGGAGAGAAGATCCTCTTCGAAAACCTCTCGCTTACTGTGGACGGCCCGGCGGTGCTCTGGGCTCCCAGCGGCTGGGGCAAGACGACCCTGCTCCGCATCCTGATGGGGCTGGAAGCGCCCACCTCCGGCAGCGTGGAGGGCGTGGGGCGTGTGGGCGCAGTTTTTCAGGAAGACAGGCTCTGCCCCCAGCTGACCGCCGAAGAGAATGTGGCGCTGGTGCTGACCGCAGAACAGTACAAGGTCAAAACACAATACAAAGAGCAGATACGAGATGACCTTATACAATTAGGACTGGATGACGAGGCCCTTGCCCTGCCTGCCCGGAAGCTCTCCGGCGGACAGAAGCGTCGCACCGCCTTGCTGCGCGCTCTCTGGGCCGAGAGCGACACCCTTCTGTTGGATGAGCCCTTCACCGGCATGGACCCCGCCGCCATGAAAAAAGCCGCAGCCATGCTCAAGGCACGCTGCGGCAGAAAGCCCACCCTGCTGGCGACCCATGATCAAGAAGCCATCCGGGAGCTGGGGTGGAACGTGATCGAACTGGGCTGAAACGAAAGGAGCCTGACCATGGAGAAAAAGACGAGCTGCCTGCTCTGCGTTCTTACCGCGCTGCTTCTCACTGTGCTCTATCTCTGGGCCGCCCTCCGCCCGGGGATCTGGCTGCGGGATGCTTTTTTGTATCGTCAGGCCGACGGCAGCTTTTCGGGCAGGGATGCGTATGCCGCCTACACCATGCGGGTTGCTCAGACGGAAAACGGTGCGGAAGTGGAGTTCACGGTGGACGGAGAGACACGGCGCTATCGGCTCGAATCGAAAGCCGAGGGCATGAGCGACCCGGGCGTAAAAATCGAGCAGGACGGAGTGGTCATTTTTACCGGGACCGCGCTGGGCAGCCCCGGCGACGCTATCCTGTGGCGGGAAGACGATGGGGGCCTTGCCGACGAGGTGAACGTCATCGTCAATGGCGAATACCAGAGATCCGACCTCTGGCCCAGCTGTAACTGGCTCTATCATGTGGCCGTCGGCGGGCGGCGGGAGACCCGGGGCAGCATGGCGTTCCTGCTGCCGATCGGGGCGCTGGTGGTGCTCTTTGTGCTGGATGTCCGGTTCCCGCTGCTGTTCTGGAACCTCCGCCACGGGCTGGAAGTGTACGGCGGTGAGCCCACCGACTGGTATTACGCGATGCAGAGGGGGAGCCGCATTACCAGCATCATCGGTGTTTTTGTGCTGGCGGCGATGAGCTTTGCTGTTCACTGAGGCTCACAGCAGCTCGGCAAGGATGCTGTTCTGTACGATGAGCCCGGCGGGCGTGAGGGCGAGGGTGTGGCCGTCAAAGTTGGCGTAGCCGCTCTTCACGCAGTTTTGCACAAAGGCCAGCTGCGCGGTGGAAAACTCCCTGCCATAGCGTTTTTTGTATTCGTCGAGGCTCAGACCTTTGCGCAGACGCAGCTGCAGGATGAGATAATCCTCCGCACCGCAGCCGCCGTCCATGACGGGCGCGGCCTCGTCCCGCAGAAAGGCTTCGGTGTCGGCGGGGTAGTAGAACCGTTTGCCGCCCATGCAGGAGTGGGCGGCGGGGCCGATGCCCAGATAGTCGCCGCAGTCCCAGTAGATGAGATTATGTTTTCCCTCATAGCCCGGGCGGGCGAAGTTGGAGATCTCATATTGCCGGTAGCCATGATGTTCCAGCTGCTCGACGGCATAGAGGTAGAAGTCTGCCGCCTCGTCGGAGGTGGGCAGACCCTCGGGCGGCGTGCGGCCAAAGGCGGAGTCGGGCTCGATTTTCAAGAGGTAGGCGGAAATGTGGGCCGCGCCGCCATCCTCGATCAGCTCCAGCGTCTCGTCGAACTCGGCCTGCGTATAATGGGGCAGGGCCAGCATGATGTCGCCGCTGATGTTCTCGAACCCGGCCCGGCGTGCGGCGGCGAAAGCGGCCCGCGCCTGCTTTGCCGTGTGGGGACGGCCCAGCGTCTTGAGCTGGCTGTCCCGGGCCGACTGGACGCCGAAGGAAATGCGGTTGACGCCCGCCTCCCGGAAAGCCCGGAGGGAATCCTCCGTTACGGTCTCAGGGTTGGCTTCCAGCGTGACCTCGGCCCCGGGCAGGGGCTGTGCGGCGGCGATGAGCCGGGCGGCGTCTGCCGGGTCCAGCAGGCTGGGCGTTCCGCCGCCGAAATAAAGGGTGTCCGGCCGCAGGGGCGCGTCCGGCGCAAACCGGGAGAGTTCCCGCAAAAGGGCGTCCACATAGGCCCGGGGGACGCCGCGCTGGCCGGGGGCGGAGTAGAAATCACAGTACCGGCATTTGGAAAAACAGTAAGGAATATGCAGATAAAGTCCGAGGGACATCAAATATCACAGCCTTTTTCATGAATCGTTCATTTCTATGCAGTATACTATATTTCGTAGACCGGGGCAAGGCCGAGACCGATGCCCTGATTTTGAATGGAGGATTCCTTATGGATTACAACAACTATGACCGCGGCTATGCGGAGCCTTCGATGAGCGCATCGGACTATATGACCCGCACCTACCGCTGGATGGCCGGCGGCCTGCTCGTCACCTTCGCAATGGCCTATATCACGGCGACCACGCCCCTTATCTACTTGGTCGATTCTCTCTACTTCCTGCTCACCATCGGTGAGCTGGCACTGGTGTTCATGCTCAGCGCCCGGGTGCAGAAGATGTCCATCGACGGTGCAAGAGCCGCGTTCTTCGGATACGCCATCCTGAACGGCATGGTCCTGAGCTACTACTTCCTGATGTTCTCGGTAGGCACGCTGGTCATGGCCTTCCTCGCCACGGCGGTCTACTTCGGCCTTATGGCTGTGTACGGCACCACCACCCATAAGGACCTCACCGGCTGGGGCCCCCGCCTCATGATGGCTCTGGTGGCCATGATCGTCACCAGCCTCGTGGGTGCGCTCTTCGGCTTTGGCTTCGGTGCCTCGGTGCTCTACTGCGGCATCGGTCTGGTGGTGTTCATGCTGCTCACCGCCTACGACACCCAGAAGCTGCGCCAGATCTACGCCTACTACGCAGGCGACGCTGAGCTGGCCGAGAAGGCTTCCATCTATGGCGCACTGACCCTGTATCTGGACTTCATCAACATCTTCCTGTACGTCGTCCGCCTGCTGGGCATGAACAGCCGCAGCCGCAATAACTAAATAGGACTTTTGACCCCGGTCATCCGGGGCCTTTTTGTGTCCTTTCGAATAAAGGATGAATAAACCCCGCTCTGCCGCTCCAAACTACCACCAAAGAAACGATTCCGTACACAAAGATGGATTGGAGTAACGAACGATGGAGCAATTCAGAAAGTTTTTGCGGGACAAAGCCTTTGCGCTGGTGCTCACCGCCTGCCTGCTGGCGGCGGCAGCGGCCGGAGTGTGGGCCGTGCGCACCGTGCGCAATGAGCTGAAGAAGGATCTGGATGCGGTGCGAAGCCCGTCCAGCACTGCCCCCGGCATCGACGAGGGCATCAACACATCGCCCGGCGTCGCCGGAGAGGAGGAAGCCGAATGGCAGCAGCAGAACGCACCCGCAGCAAACAGTGTGGCCAATGTGCCAAAAGCCGACAGCTCGTCCGGTGGGGCTGCGTCCTCTTCTGGTGCGCAGTCTGGGTCTGGTTCGGTGCGCGAACCCTCCGCGCTGCAAACCGAGTCCTCGCCTGCCAGCAGTTCGGCTGCGCCTGCCTCCACGCAGCCTGTCTCGGGGCGCGTCTTAAACAGCTACAGCGGCGATGAGCTGGTCTACAGCAAGACGCTGGGTGACTGGCGCACCCACAACGGTGTGGACTACGCCGCCGACAAGGGCGCGGAAGTGACCGCCCCGGCGGCAGGCAAGGTGGTGGAGACCGGCACGGACGACAAGTGGGGGCCTGTGGTCGCCATTGAAGATGCCTCCGGTAGGATTTGGCGGGTCTGCGGTACGACGGACGCCAAGGTGAAGAAGGGCGACACCGTCTCGGCTGGGCAGACCATCGGCAAGGTGGGCAGCGTGAGCTGCGAGTGTGCCGAGGAGAGCCATATCCACTTGGAGGTCATGGAGGGCGAAAAGTATCTCGACCCCATCAAGGCCATGAAATAAGCAAAATGTTCCGGGCAGGTGCAGCAGAACGCTGTACCTGCTTTTTTCACATTGCTTTTGGCGGTCGATTCTGGTATGATAAACTAGAATAAGTGTGAAGACAGAAGAAAAAGCGGAGGAAACGAAACATGAAGGTCTTAGTGGTAGGCGGCGGTGCTGCCGGCCTGATGGCGGCGGGCGCGGCCCTGCGGCAGGGGCATGAGGTGACGGTGCTGGAACATATGGAAAAACCGGCTCAGAAAATTCTTGTCACCGGCAAGGGCCGCTGCAATGTGACCAACGACTGCACCGCAGAGGAATTTCTGCACCATGTGCGGACGAACCCCCGCTTTCTGTTCTCGTCGCTGGGGGCTTTCCCACCGGCCAAGACGATGGAGCTGTTTGAGTCTCTCGGTGTGGAGCTGAAGGTGGAGCGCGGACGCCGGGTGTTCCCGGTGTCCGACAAGGCCGAAGAGATCCGGCAGGCTCTTCTGCGGTACGCAGACGGAGCGGACATCGTCCACGACGGGGCAAAAAAGCTGCTGCTGGAGCCGCTGACCCAGCCGGAAGAAGCGCCTGCTGCGCCGGAAGATCCGCGCCACCCGAAAAAGAAAAAGCCCGGCCCGGTCTATCGCTGCGTAGGAGTGCGGGGAACTTCGGGCCGGGAGTACAAGGCGGACGCCGTTCTGGTGGCAACGGGCGGCCTGAGCTACCCCACCACCGGCTCCACCGGCGACGGCTACAAGCTGGCCCGGCAGGCGGGCCACACCCTCGTGGAGCCTGTCCCCAGCCTCGTCAGTCTCGTGAGCCACGATGCCGACTGCAAGAAGATGATGGGCCTCGCCCTCAAGAACGTGACCCTCACCCTTCACGAGGACGGCAAAGCCATCTTCGAGGAGCAGGGCGAGATGCTGTTCACCCACTTCGGCATCAGCGGGCCGCTGACCCTCAGCGCGTCGAGCCATCTGGGCGACATGAAAAAGCACAAGTACGAAGCTTTTATTGATTTGAAGCCTGCCCTCAGCGAGGAACAGCTTTATGACCGCATCACCCGGGACTTTGCCCTTCTGGCGAACCACGCGGCGCAGGGCGCACTGGTGAAGCTGCTGCCGTCCAGTATGCAGCCGGTCATGGTGGCCCGCTGGGGCATCGACCCGGCCACCAGGGCAAACCAGATCACCCGGGAGCAGAAGCGGGAACTGGTACAGCTGATGAAGCACTGGCGGGTGTCCATCGACGCCCGGGGCGACCTGGCCCACGCAGTCATCACGTCGGGCGGCGTGTCGGTGCGGGAGGTGGACCCCAAGACCATGCAGAGCAAAAAGGCCCTCGGCCTCTACTTTGCAGGCGAGGTGCTGGATGTGGACGCCTATACCGGCGGCTACAATCTGCAGATCGCATTCTGCACGGCACAGAGTTTTGCGAATCATCTGGAATGACCGCTATAGAAGGAGATATAAAAATGATTTCTGTTGCAATCGACGGGCCTGCGGGCGCAGGCAAATCTACGCTGGCGCGGCGTCTGGCTGCGGACTTCGGCTACATTTATGTGGACACCGGTGCGATGTTCCGCACCATTGGCCTTTACGCCCTCCGCGCAGGCAAGGACCCGAAGGACAACGAGGCGGTCAATGCCCTGCTGCCCAATATCACCCTCGAGTTTGCTTTTATCGAGGGCGAACAGCATATCTATCTGAATGGCGAGGACGTCAGCACGGCCATCCGCACCGAAGAGGTGGGGATGGCGGCTTCTGCAGTGGGTGCAAATCCGGCGGTGCGCGCCTTCCTGCTGGAGATGCAGCGGGACATGGCCAGGACGCAGAACATCCTGATGGATGGCCGCGACATCGGCACCGTGGTGCTGCCCAATGCGACTGTGAAGATCTTCCTCACCGCCAGCCCGGAGGCCCGCGCCACCCGCCGCTGGAAGGAGTACCAGCAGAAGGGCATCGACACCCCCTACGAAGATGTGCTGGCCGACGTCAAGCAGCGCGACTATCAGGACACCCACCGCGCCGCAGCCCCCCTCAAGCAGGCAGACGACGCCGTACTGCTGGACACTTCGGAGCTGAACTTCGAGCAGAGCTTTGAGGCCATGAAGAAAATGATCACGGAGAAGGTCGGATGATACTATATTATATTCTGGTCCCGCTGGCATGGCTGGTGTTCCACATCGGCTTCCGCGTCCGGTGTGAGGGCAGGGAGAACCTGAAAAAAATCGGCACGAAGGGCTGCATCATTGCCCCCAACCACATCTCCGCCATCGACCCGGTGTTCGTCGTCATCACCCGGTTCTGGGGTCAGCGGATGACAGTGTTTGCCAAGAAAGAGCTGTTCGAGATAAACCCATTCCTGTCGTGGTTCTTCCGGTGCGCCGGTGCAGTCTGTGTCCGCGGTACAAAGGAAGAGGTCAGTGTCATCGAAGACACCGTGAAAAAGTGTCAGGAGGGCGGTACGCTGCTGCTCTTCCCGGAGGGTACGCGGGAGCAGGAGGGAAAGTTCCTTCCCCTCAAGAGCGGCCTCTTCGTCATCGCGGCGGCAGCAAATGTGGACGTCGTGCCTTGCCGCATCTACTACGACACCCCCGATGGGAAGATGAAGCTGTTCTGCAAGGTGCGTGTCATCTTCGGCGAGCCCATGCCCGCTGCACAGTTTGCAATGGAAGGCCGCCGCGACATAAAGAAGCTGCGGGAGAATAAACAGGCCGTTCTGGATGCGTGGAGTAAATTGTAAGGCGGCTTGCCCGCTGCGCTTTAAGGCTCTCCCTTTGGGAGAGCTGTCGAGCAAAGCGAGACTGAGAGGGCAAGGACGCTAGAATAGGAAGGACAAGCAATGGAAATCAGACTTGCAAAGACTGCGGGTTTCTGCTTTGGTGTGGACCGCGCGGTCAAGCTGACCTACGGTCTGCTGGATGAGGGTCGCAAGGTGGCCACCCTCGGCCCCCTCATCCACAACCCCCAGACCGTAGAAGACCTCGAGCGCCGGGGCGCACTGGTAGCAGACACTCCCGCTGATGTCCCTGCAGGTTACGAGGTGGTCATCCGCAGCCACGGCGTCCCACGCAGCATTTACGATGAGCTGGACGCCCGGGGCTGTACCTATCACGACGCCACCTGCCCCTTCGTGAAGAAGATACAGAAAGTCGCTTCCGAGGCCGAAGCCGCCGGTGCGACACTCGTGGTGGCCGGTGACGTGTCCCATCCGGAGGTGCAGGGCATCGTCGGACATACCCGGGGAGAGGTATTCATTTTCAGCGATTTGGCCCAGCTGAAGGCGTGGAAAGGGCCTTCTGACCCCCAAAAGCCCATTTTTGCAGTTGCACAGACCACATTTCAGGTAACAAAATGGCAAGAAAGTTCGGAGTTTCTCAAAAAAGCCTATACAAACGCCCGAA